>Ga0302286_10000199_pt1 | contig 50204 bp, 40 predicted proteins | sample III_Fen_E2_3_FD_198765 | JGI IMG/M metagenome (GOLD analysis project Ga0302286, IMG submission 198765) | Peat permafrost microbial communities from Stordalen Mire near Abisko, Sweden - III_Fen_E2_3 | ecosystem: Environmental > Terrestrial > Soil > Wetlands > Permafrost | place: Sweden: Abisko...
AATCTTCCCAGAATTTCGGATAGGATTTGGAAACTACTTCGGGGTGCTCGATAGCGATAGGCAGGCGTAAAGCCGCCGGAGCAAAGGCCATAGCCATGCGGTGGTCTTCGTAGGTGTGAATAGCGGCTGGAGCCTCAATCGGGCTTTGCTCGCCACACCAGGCCAACGATCCTTCTTCGGGTTCGTGCAATACAAAACCGAGTTTTGCCATTTCGTGGATGAGAGCCGCAATTCTGTCGGTTTCTTTTATTTTCAATGTCTGAAGACCACTAAAATAAAACGGAATATGATGCAGGCAGCAGCAAACCACAAATGTTTGCGTCAGATCGGGTTGGTCGCTGAAATTGTAAGTCAGCGTTGTGGAATAATTGTCATTGTTTGTCAGGTTAACGCCATCCGACACATATTGGGTATGAACTCCCAATGACGTAAAAATTTCAGCTACTTTCGAATCACCCTGCACGCTCTCTTTTTGTAGACCAAGCAGTTTTATTTCACTTTTGGGCGATAATGATACGATGGAGTACCAGTATGAGGCAGCCGACCAATCGGATTCTACCGAAAACTCCACAGGTTTATATTCTTGTGTGGGAATAGTTATTTGATGGTCATTCCAAGTGGCTTTCACCCCAAAGTTTTCCATCATCTGCAAGGTCATTTTGATGTAGGGCTGAGAAATAATATCGCCGGTCAGTGTAATGGTAAGTCCGTTTTGCATGGTAGGCGCCACCATTAATAAAGCCGATATGTATTGACTACTGATATTGCCGGCAAGTGTTATCTCACCACCCTGTAGTGCACTTCCGAAAATGCGTAGCGGAGGATAACCTTCTTTTTCCACATATCCAATTTTTGCTCCCAGTTGGTTGAGTGCATCCACCAACACTTTGATGGGACGTTGTTTCATTCTTTCGCTCCCCGTCAATGTCCATTCTCCTGCAATTTTCGACAGATAAGCTGTGAGAAATCGCATGGAAGTACCTGCAGCTCCAATATCGAAGTGGTTGTCGTTTGATTCGAGCGTGTGCAACATTACTCGTGTATCGTCGCAGTCGGCAAGATGATGAATTGGCAGGTCGCTATAGCTGAGCATCGACAATATGAGTGCACGGTTGCTGATGCTCTTGGATGCCGGTAAGTCAATTACTCCGGTAACAGGGGATGATATTGGGGGTAAAAGGTGTATCATGAAGTGGTGTAAACAAAAAACTGCTCCCGAAAGAACAGCTTTTGTATATCAGTAATGTTATTTCAGTTTACATTGCGGGTAAACCAAAGCCTAATTTATTTTTACGTCCTACCCAGGCTTCTTTGAGGAAATTTCCATTGGCATCTTTGCCTCCTACCACAAATAGCCTATACTCTTTGTCCATAACGAGAGATGTTTTGGTTCGGAGTTTATAATTCAGCGTTGTTGGAAAAGCAGTTAGTGTGTCACTTGTTGTCCACAATAAACCTTCTGTACGAGAGCATGAAATAGTATCTTTTACTAACGAACCATCTGTGAGAGTTCCCCCAATTAGTAATGCTTTATTATCGTACCAGATTATAGCGGCATCCTTACGGGGAAGGAATGTCCCTTTTCCTAATTCAGTGATAAAGTTAATCCAGTTACTGTTTGTCATATAGCTATATACTGAATTGACAACCGAACCGATAGAATTTATACCCCCAACGATCAGCAATTTGGTGGTTCCTGTGGGTGGAGTGAAGGCAGTTGCAGCATAGTTGCTAACAGGAAAATCGGTTGGTACTGCATATAGATTTGTCCATGTTTTGCCATCAGATGATGTAGATACATAATATATGTTTCCTGAGTCATGTGTGATTGCAAATAGTTTTGAGTCGTATGCGCAAATCAATGAGTTGAGTTGGTTGGCTGAACTTACGGTGACTGAAGTCCATGTTATGCCATCGCTACTGCTTAGTACTGTTTGGCCATCTTTTACCACATAGAGAATATTGTTGAGCACAGCTATATTTTGTAATGACACTGTTGCCGGTAAATTCGTTGAAGCATCTGCAGACCAAGTTAAGGCTCTTGTGGTGTTAAAGAGATGCACCGTACTTCCGTCATTTACAAAAAGCATGACTTGATTGTTGCAATAAACCGTTTTTTGATCGGTTTCGCTGTATGAATAAGAAGGATAAGTGCGTTTTTGCCATGAGATAGAGTCGGGTTGAACTTTGTGTACTCTTACATCCACTTTATATGTTTTGTAAGCAACTCCGTTTTGTGCGTAGTTTTTAAATGTCTGAGAGCGTCTGAAATCAATTGAATCACCTGATGTATAGGTGGTATCATTGAAGAACATAGCTGCCGAAGAATAAGTACTGATCACCGGTATAGCTCTATATTTACCGTACTGTTTTGTATTAAAAGGCAATGAATCTACATTGTAAATGATGTTATTGGTTTGATCTACAGTGAATACTGCTTTTGCTAATGCAGGCACGCTATCGCTTTTGAGAGAAAAGCTATAAACGCGGGCATCATCTGAATAATTGGTAACACTGCTGCTAAGGCATGAATTAAGGAGTAATAATCCAATAATTGACAGCGGAATAAACAAATGTTTTATCTGTTTCATGTGATCGTTTTATTTTTTTACATCAAGGACACATGCAACTCGTCCCGGCTTTCAGGACTCTTTTCATGTAGCGTATGGGGTTATATAATAATAATTTACAACATATAAACCCCGTTATCAGGGATTTGAGTTTCAAATTGCCGTATTGCAATATCACCGATTAATTAGACTAAACTGCTAAACAATAAACATTTATGTGTAGTCTGATTGTAAACTCAACATGAGTTTTTTATAGTGATGCAAATGTAGTAACAAATTTTGATATTGCTGGTCATTTCCCGATATTCAGGCTTTTTTAACCGCTTTGAAGCTTGTTTTGGTTAAGAGTTGTTGTGCGGGGGCAAACTTTATCAATTTTTGTTTACAAGCCAAATGGCAGCTTGTTTTTCGTCCTGTTAATTGTCTTTTTAAAAAGCAAAAGGCACTTCGAATTTTATACGAAGTGCCTTTTATCTTGAATCTTTATCGGTTAAAAGAATTTGACTCTGTTGTCTGTGATGTCAGCTTTGTCTTTAAGTATTTGTAAAGTCATGTAAGGCAACATGTAAGCGTAACGTGAGTTCAGCATGTCCACTTGGTTTTTCAACACAAATGCATCTTTCTTTTGTTGTATGTTGATAATGTTGAATACATATACGCCTGTTTTTCCTTTGATAGGTGCTGAAACCTGATTGGCTTTGCCTACCGAAGCTGCTCCGATTACCGATGGTTCCATTCCCAACGATCCGGCTTGAGTGCTAAAGAAAGTAAGGTTTGAAGCTGAATCGACTTTTTGCTTCAATGATGCAGCAAGACCTTCAACTGTTTTTGCAGAAGCCAGTGCTGTGTTCATGTTTTTGATAATCATTTCAGCTTTTTTGTCGTTTATCAGTTCGGCTTTCAATTCGGCTGTAACCTCTTTTAAATCGCGGTACCCTTTTTTGCGTGATGTAACGAGATTTGCTACAATCAATACATCGTTGGTTTCGCCGGATACAAATACATCGGAGGTGGCTCCTACCTTAGCATCATTGGCTGCCCAACGAAATGCTGCACGGGAGTTTTTGATATTGCCCAAACGCGGGGTATTAGGATCTACATTATTCAAAGGACGAACCACGTAGCCTTTTGCTTTAGCTGCCTGATCAAATTTCTCGGTGGTTGAAGCTGCGGTGGCAAATTCGCTGGCTTGATTAAAAATTGCTCCACGGGTTAAATCGCTTGGAACCACTTTGAGCGAAAGAAATGCCAATTTCACCTTGCTAATATTGTTTTTCTTTTCGGTAACCTGCAGAATTTGTACCGAACCACCTTGTTTGTCCACTACAATTTCGTTGATACCTCCTCTGAATATTTTTGTTACCAATTCCTGATTGAAACGGTTTTGCAACAGATTTACCTGACGTACCCACCCAATTTCACCACCCTTGGTAGCTGTTTGTTGTACTTTGGAGTATTTTTGAGCCACGTCGGCAAAACTTGCACCGCCTTTAATAGCTTTTACAAGGCTATCGGCCAAAGCGGCAGTGGTTGCTTCATCTTTTTCAGCAACTACAATATGACGGAGTTTGATTGAATCAGGCTCGCTTATGTTGCCTTCCACAATTTTTGCCATGTAATAGATGTCTTTTTCAAGTTTCGGGCCTACAATGTCACCTGCTTTTCCACTAAAAGCAAAATCTTGTAAGAAAGCAGGAATCTCAGTTTTGGACATAGCCATGTCAATATATTTTTCGTCTGAGTTTGCATTAATAAAAGACTTGATATTACTTGTGGTAGTAAATTCATTCTGCAAACCATTGATTTTTTTCTCAACTTCAGCGTAGTCTGCCTTTGAGGGTTTTACATCAAATTGAATATACTTGATGTCGAAATTGGCCTCTTGTTTGTAGCGTTCTTTGCGTTTGCTGTATAGGTCGCTGATTTCGCTATCCGATACTTTAACCGAAGCATCGGGTATTGAAAAATAGGGTTGCATGGTGTAAATCATATTCACCGCAGTTTGGCTGCGATCAAATGCAAATTTGGCATCCAGAGAGTTGGCCGTGATGGTTTTCGACAGTAATGCATTGTACTTTTGTTGCAATGCATTTTGTTTTACCATTCCTTCCAAAAACACCCAGTATTGTTGGTATTCTTTTACCTGATCAGCATTCTGTTTGTCTTTACTTTTGGCAGCCTGCTCTAAACCTCCTAAGAAGTTCAAAAGATTTTCTCTGCTGAAAGTGCCTGTTTTTGGGTCGATAAAAGCACGGCGGCTATAGATAATCGGGCTGATATGGTTACCGATGGTAAGGTCTTTCAATTCCTCCTTGGAGATGCCCATACCCAATTTTTCGGCTTGATTATTGAGCAGAATTTCACTGACTTTATTTTCCCATACTTGCTGACGAACCTGTTCGCTCATTTCATCGTTGCCTTGTTGACCGGTTTCGATTTTGTACACCGTTGTCAACTGTTCGATAGCAGCCTGATAGTCTGAGTATTTGAAGGTTTCTCCATTGATAACACCCACTTTTTGTTTTTGTTGACCGAAATAGGTCTTGCTGGAATTCAAAAAGTCGCCAATGATGAAAGCGAACATCGCTAACCCTACGACTATCAATAAGAACACTCCTTTGCTTCTAATTTTCTCTAATGTTGCCATTGATTTGTTTCAATTAAAATATGATTTTGTTTCTGATTATAATTTCAAGGTCAATAAGTGTTTGATTATCAAACTGTATAAGGGATCACAATCTAAAAGCAGCAATCTCTCCCAAAGTTTAAAATCAGGGCACGAATATACAAAAAAATGTCTATCACAACGAATAAAAAACAAATTCTCCCCTTTTTTGTCATTTCAACCCGCAATCGAAACCTCAATTCCTAGACTTTTTACTTGTGCTGCAATTGCCGTAAGCTGCTTTTTTGTAGCCTTTTGAAGGGTATGATTAGGCGTGTCGCGCTCTAACGTATAAATCATTACCTGCTGTGGCTTAATTTCTTTGATAGCTTCGAGCCAAGCCGTCACCTCTTCTCGGGTTGTATTGTCAATTGTCCGATTATCAATTTCACCTTTTAGAAAAAGTGTTTGAATAATTAATTTGCCGTCGAAGCGCTTCAAATGTGTGACTAACCAGTCGCGTGTGAATGAAATGGCCTTTGGTTTATTCAAAAGCATGAGCGTGGAATTAATTGCCGAGTCCATTTTCAATATATTGTTATCCACCTTATTAAGAGCTGCAAAGACTTTCGGTTTATGTATCAATGTACTGTTGGACAGCACGCTGATTTTTGCATCGGGGAAAAACTCATTGCGCAATGCAATGGTATCGTCCACTACACCTTCAAAATCCGTATACATAGTAGGTTCACCATTGCCGGCAAAGGTTATCACGTCAAGTTTTTCTCCGTTGGCTTTCATTTTTGCCAACGTTTCGTGCAGTTGTGTTTTTACCTCGGCACGGGTTGGAATATGGACTTTTTTCGGCTTAAAGTTAAAGCCGCATTCACAATACTGACAGTCGAAAGTGCAAACTTTTGCATTGACAGGCAATAGGTTAATGCCAAGCGATATGCCCAACCGTCGGCTGTGAACCGGACCAAATATAGTTTTGTCGAATAAAAAAGTGGACATAACAATTGATAATTAACAATTAAGAATTAACAATGAGTAATGATAATAAATTAGCAATGCGCAGTAATAATATTAATGCGGCTGCAATTGCTGATTATTCATTATTAATTGGTAATTATTAATTAGTTACAGTTTCCAACCGGCAATGCGTTGCATCGCTTCTTCGGTTTGCGCAAGGCTACCGAAAGCGGTGAGGCGGAAATATCCTTCGCCGTGCGGACCGAATCCTACGCCGGGCGTTCCCACTACGTTAATTTCGGTCAGTAATCGGTCGAAAAATTGCCATGACGAAATACTATCGGGCGTTTTTAACCAGATGTAAGGTGCATTAATACCACCAAAACAGGTCAAATTCTTTGCTTCAATGCCTTTACGAATGATGTGGGCATTGTTCATGTAGGTGGCAATTGTTTCTTTAATTTGTGCTTGTCCTTCGGCAGAATAAACGGCTTCGGCGCCTCGTTGTACAATATAGGCTGTGCCGTTAAACTTGGTGGTTTGACGGCGGTTCCAAAGGCGGTTGAGAGCTACTTTACCATGTTCCGTCGAATTGACCATCAATGTTTTAGGAATCACGGTATAACCGCAACGCAAACCGGTGAAACCGGCTGTTTTGGAGAAACTGCGGAACTCCACCGCTACCTCCTTTGCTCCTTCAATTTCGTAGATGGAGTGGGGCACATCGGCTTCGCTGATAAATGCCTCATAAGCTGCATCAAACAAAATCAACACGTCGTTAGCGCGTGCATAATCAACCCATTGTTTTAGCTCCGATTTTTTCAATGTGGTGCCGGTTGGATTGTTCGGATAGCAGAGGTAAATTACGTCAGGGCGTGTTTCGGGCAATGCCGGAATGAAGTTATTCTCTTTTGTGCAAGGCAGATAAATGATTTTCTCCCATTTGCCATCGGCTTGCGGTTTGCCTGCACGTCCGGCCATGGCGTTGGTATCCACATACACAGGATACACGGGGTCGGTAACGGCAATCACGTTGTTCGGTCCAAGAATATCGCCAAAGTTTCCGGTGTCGCTTTTAGCACCGTCACTCACAAACACTTCGTCGGGAGCAATGCCGATGCCACTAGCCGTATAGTCATGAGCCACAACGGTTTCACGCAGGAAGGCATATCCTTGTTCGGGGCCATAACCACGAAAAGTAGCGCTTTGTGCCATCTCGTCCACAGCAGCGTGAAGCGCGGTGATGACGGCAGGTGCCAGCGGGCGGGTCACGTCGCCGATACCCAAGCGAATGATATTTGCAGTAGGATTTTCTTCTTTATAGGTGTTTACTTTTCGGGCAATTTCCGAAAAAAGATAGGTCTCGGGGATATTCAAAAAGTTGTCGTTTACAAAAGCCATAAATTTAATGGGATAATGAGTCAATATGTAAATAAGATAATATGCTAATTATAATATGATTAAGTCAACAAAATTCTTCAATGATACGTCCAATATATACTTTGTTCTTGAAAACGAAACTTGCCATATAACTTCCGGCTCCATCGCTACCATTTAGTATGAAAATGATATAGACTCCGTTATTTGTAGTTATAATTTTACCTTTATGTTCAGAACCTCCACACCAAAGTGGTTCAAAAAGATCATCGTATTCAGTTTTAGGAATGACTATTTCTTTGCCATTTATTTTAATTTCAAACCTATTAAATTGTTCTTTAGGTAATGATCCGTCAGTTCCCCAATATACCTTATTATCAATCAAGCAACATTTTTGAGAATTTGAGATCGTTATTGAATGTTTTTCTTTTTTGAATGGCTTACCCGTTAAAGTCAGTTCTAAGTCTTTTATTGAGTTCGAGTTGATTTTGAAATACAAAAGAGAAGGTTTTTCAACTTTTGCATAATATTCCGCAATATTTTTTGGTTGTTTTACAGTATCTTCTTCAAAAGAATAGTAGTACCGCATAATAGTTTTCACATACGAATCATTGAAATTTTCCAATGCAAATTTTTTCTTTTCATTTGCATGCAGTTCACAGCATTTTTCCCAACCGTCTATTGACTCATGTTCTTTATTGTCAGAATAATGGAGTGAATCAATTCTTTTTATTTCAGCTATTTGATTGTTTTGCTGTATAGTTGAGCTATTAGATTTCTTTTCATTGGATTGGCATGAAAAGAAAAAGATGAGAATTGAAAATAGAATTAAATTTCTCATAAATCTTTTGTCATTAGAGACTTTATTGCATGTAATTCCCTTCAAAAACGGTGACTGCTGGGCCGGTCATATAGACATGGTTATCGACTTCCGACCATTCTATTTCAAGATTACCTCCGAGTAGTTCAAGTGTTACTTTACGTTCGGTTTTGCCATTGAGTACTGCGGCAACTGCTGTAGCACAAGCTCCTGTTCCACACGCCAATGTTTCTCCGGCGCCACGTTCCCATACCCTCATTTTGATATGCGTGGGCGATACCACCACGGCAAATTCGGTGTTGGTGCGGCGTGGAAACAGTGGATGGTGCTCCACTTTGGGGCCGCTTTTCTGTATATCAAGCTCGTCGAGTGAGTCCATAAAGATTACCGCATGTGGATTGCCCATCGATACGGCAGTGATATTCACCTTTTTACCTTCGAGCGCCACAGGATAGTTTACTACGCGTGTTTCGTCGAGATTGATGGGGATTTGTTTGGGTGCTAAAATCGGTTCACCCATATCCACACGCACGGAGGTTACTTTACCCTCTTCTAAGTTTAATGACAGAAGTTTTACTCCGGCTTCTGTTTCAAGCGAAATGGAAGTTTTGTCCGTCATTCCGTTTTCATACACATATTTGGCGATGCATCGAGTAGCATTGCCGCACATTTCCGATTCCGACCCGTCGGAGTTGAACATGCGCATACGAAAGTCGCAGGTTTCCGAAGGTAGAATCAATACCAATCCGTCCGAACCAATACCGAAATGACGGTCGCTGATGGCTATTGCTAATTGCGCCGGATCTGCCACCTGCTCCATAAATCCGTTTACATATATGTAATCGTTGCCGGCGCCTTGCATTTTAGTGAACTTCATAGCTGAAAAATTATGAGTTATGAATGAATTAGTGTTACTTTATCAATTTATCAAGTGCGTTACCCTTTGGTAGTTGTCTGTTTTGCCGGGCGTTTGTCAATCTTTTCGTAATAATTGATAAATGCCTGATTGACAATCCGATTTCCGCCCGGAGTAGGATAATTGCCCGAAAAATACCAGTCGCCATTGTGCTTTGGACAGGCAACGTGGAGATTTTCGATAGTTTGATAGATTATCTCCACCTCCATTTCGCATTCATCGGGGCGCACCATCTGACTGATTTTCTTTGCAATTTCCACATCTGTAAAAGGAGCATAAATATCTTTCACGTGGTTGATAATCCATTCTTTGGGTTGGCCTACCTGGGCTTTGCTCTTTTCGTACACTTCGTCTATTATATGGCTCATCCCTCTTTCTTTAAGCAGCGAAATGGCCGCGTTGAAAGCGATAAATTCGCTCATGCGCGACATGTCGATGCCGTAGCAATCGGGGTAACGTATTTGAGGCGACGAAGAGACAATAACAATTTTCTTCGGTTTCAACCGGCTAAGTATTTTTATAATGCTCTGTTTCAGTGTTGTACCACGCACAATACTGTCGTCTATTACAATAATATTGTCCTTATGCTCATTGATAACGCCATATGTGACATCATACACGTGAGCCGCCAAATCGTTGCGGCTGTTATCTTCGGTAATAAAGGTACGCAGCTTGATGTCCTTGATGGTCAATTTTTCGGTACGAATACTTTTGGCAAGAATCTTTTCCACTTCTGCTTCCGAAAGCGATTTTTTCTTATCAAGAATCGCCGCCGTCTTTTTTTGATTAAGATAGGCTTCAAATCCCTCCATCATGCCGTAATATGCCACCTCGGCAGTGTTTGGAATAAATGAAAGTACCGTGTGATCTACGTCATAATCAATTGCTTCCAACAGTTGCGGGGTGAGCAATCGACCCAAAGTTTTGCGTTCGCGGTAAATGTCGCGGTCGCTTCCTCGCGAGAAATAGATGCGCTCGAACGAGCAGGGGCTGACCTTCTCTGTTTTATGTATCTGGCTTACTTTGAAAGAACCGTCTTGCTTGATAAACAGACCTGCTCCTGCATTCAGCTCCTTAATCTCTTCGGTAGGCACATTGAGTACCGTTTGCATGGCCGGACGTTCGGATGTGACCACTATTATCTCATCGTTTGCAAAATAAAATGCCGGACGAATGCCCCATTTATCGCGAAACACAAACGCATCGCCACTGCCTGTTAGTCCGCAAATGACAAATCCGCCGTCCCACATGCCGGTAGCGCGTTTGATAATGCGTTCCAAATCAAGATGTTGTTCAATGGCCTGATTAAGCTCCGTACCTGTCATTCCTTCCAGTGCAAACTTGGTGTAAAGGTGTTCCACTTCGGAGTCAAGCATGCTGCCGAGTTGTTCCAGTATGATAAATGTATCCGCATTGTGTCGCGGATGTTGCCCCTCGGCTACAATATGGTCGAAAATTTCATCCACATTTGCCAGGTTGAAGTTTCCTGCCACGCATAGATTGCGGCTTCGCCAGTTGTTTCGACGCAGAAAGGGGTGCGTGTATGCAATACCCGATCGGCCGATGGTACTGTAGCGTAAATGACCCAGGTAAAGCTCTCCAATAAAGGGCGGTCGGGTGCATTTTTCTCCCACGGGTAGCTGGTCGTACGCATTTATTTGTTTGTTGACAGCATTGAACACATCGGTGATAGCCCCATTACCCATACCTCTTTCCCTGAAGATGTACTCTTCGCCTGCTGTAGCATTGAGGTTGACACACGCGATACCAGCGCCTTCCTGTCCACGGTTGTGCTGTTTCTCCATCAAGAGATAGAGGTTATTGAGTCCAAACCGTGAAGTACCATACTTAGCCTGATAATATTCCACCGGTTTACGTAACCGCATCAGCACAATTCCGCACTCGTGTTTTATTGCGTCGCTCATTGATTGGTAGGGGTTTACAAATTAAATGGATGCTTTTTCTTCAAGATGCAAAGATAACCATTTTTTTGCGGAAACTGCCTCTGTGAAGGGGGGTAAAGGTGTTAAAGTAGCTTTTTTAGCACACAATGCGGCTTTTTGAAAGGAGGAAGTCGCGCATCTTTGTAAAATGAGATTCGGGAATAAAATTCTTTGCTTGTAAAACAAATTGAACAACTTGGACCGTATTATTTCCTCAAAAATGCGGTTATTTCACCATTGCGAAAAAAATAGTTCCATTGTATGATAATGAATGAAAATTCAACCTGAAAATAGATTATTTTTGTTGACGCTAAATTAATAAAACAATTGCCATGAACCATCCATTGTTGCTTTTTCGATTTTGCCCTGTCTGCGGGTCGCCACATTTTGAGGTTAACAACGTGAAATCGAAACGTTGTGCCGACTGCAATTTTGTCTATTACCTCAATCCATCGGCGGCTACGGCAGCTTTTATTGAAAATGAGAAGGGCGAATTGCTGGTGTGCCGACGGGCGAAAGAGCCGGTAAAAGGTACACTCGATTTGCCGGGTGGATTTACCGATATGGACGAAACGAGCGCCGAAACCATTGCCCGCGAGATAAAGGAGGAGCTTAATCTGGTGGTGACACATTCGGAAATTCTCTTTTCGTTGCCGAACTGGTACCTCTACTCGGGTTTGAATGAACCCACGCTCGATTTCTTTTTCCGATGTCGGGTGGCCGATTTGTTGTGCCTGAAGGCTGCCGACGATGTGGCGGAGGCTTTTTTTATAAAACGTGAAGAGCTTAATCCCGAAGAGTTTGGGTTGAGTTCTATTCGCAAAGCGGTGGGAATATATAAAGGGGCGAACCTCCCCTAACCCCTCCGAAGGAGGGGAACATGAGAGTCTGTTCGAATGCTAATTGGCTCAAATTGCCACAAATGTTTTGTGTGACCTTCGTGTGAATCTTCGTGCACTTTAGCTTCGCTTTTCCGATAGCTATCGGAATTCGATTGTGGTAAAAAATAATAGATTAAACATGGATATTTTTCTGATTATTACCGGCATTTTGTTGCTGTTGGCGAGCTTTGCCGGAAGTGTGCTGCCGTTTTTGCCCGGACCACCACTGGCCTATATCAGTCTTGTGTTGCTGCAACTCACCAGTGCACATCCTTTTTCCACGCTGTTTTTGGTGGTGTGGGCTGTGGTAATAGTGTTTGTGGTGGCGATGGATTACTATATTCCCATCTGGGGAACCAAACGATTTGGCGGCACCAAAGGCGGATCGTGGGGTGCTACCATCGGGCTGGTGGTGGGGCTGCTTTTTATGCCGGCCATCGGCATTATCGTGGGGCCGTTTCTGGGCGCTTTTGTGGGGGAACTGATTAACAGGCAAGATGCCCGCAAGGCACTCCGCTCGGCTATCGGCTCCTTTGCCGGATTTCTTGCCGGTACCCTGATAAAACTGGCTATTTGCCTTATTATTACCTTCTATTTTATCAGGGCGGTGGTGTAGGAATTAATAATTTGATGGGACAGCCTATATTCATCTACGAAATTATTTATTTTGACCAAAAGGGATTGTTGCCCGCTCTTAATAATCTCACATAATCTCCAAGACGTAATATGTTGTCTGCATATCCGCCACAAAGTCCAAGATTAACAAAATCCCAATGACCTTCATTGTATTGCACAAACTCTACAATTGCTTGATTTCGATTATCCAAGTATACAGCTTCAATCTTATTTGGATTATTCTCGTCTATACCACAGACTACAGCTTCTTTAATACCAATATAAATCCAATCCTTTAATTTTACATTTTCGGGAGTTGTTTTTCTCATAATCATTAATATCAATTTATTATTATTCAAAAGTTTATTGTTGTCACTTGCAATTAGTCCTAATTACATCATACGCTTTAGAATATCCTAATTCTCCTGCTTTGCTCCAATCTAAACAAGCTCCTTGTGTGTCACCAGAGTTATATTTTGCAATTCCTCTGTTGTAATAAAAGTCTGCATTGTTAGGGTCAAACTCAATTGCTTTAGTAAAATCTGTAATTGCGCCTTGATAATCTTTTAAATCACACTTATATTCTCCTCTGTATTCATATGCTCCCGCATCGTTGGGGTCAAACTCAATTGCCTGATTAAGATCGGATATTGCGCCATAATAATCACCTAATTCTGATTTTACAAATCCTCTTTTTGCATATGGCCAATGGGGTTGATACCACCAAGATTCAGAAACAGACTTTATCTCAATTGCCTTAGAATAATATTTGATTGCAGCTTGATAATCTTTCAATTTAAATTTTATATCACCAATGGATGTATATGAAAACACTTTTGTGTCAGTTGCTTTGTTTGCATCAATATTGATAGCTTTTGTATAGTCTGCAATTGCACCTTGATAATCTTTCAATTTTTGCTTAATATCTCCTCTATCATTATACAGGCTTGCATCAATAGGATTTATTTCAATTGCCTTAGTATAATCACTAATTGCACCTTGATAATCTTTCAATTCATCTTTTATGCCCCCTCGGCACATATAGTAAGAACCTTTTCTTGGATTAATAATAGTCAATCGGTTGTAATCTTCTAAAGCACCCCTGTAGTCCTTCTTAAACGCTCGATCTAAAGCCCTCCATTCTAAAGCATCTACATATTTTGGATTAATTTCAATTGCTTTTGAGTAGTCTGCTATTCGTTCATCAATTTTTTCAAAGGATGTGAAGGCTCTTTTAAAATAAGTCTCTGCATTGTTAGGATTTGCCCTAATAGCTGCATTAAAATCGTTTTTTGCTCCCTGAGTATCATCTAAATTGTATTTTGCATAAGCTCTTTTAATATATGCTTCTACACAATTTGGATTAATGGAAAGTACTTGATTCAAATCCCTAATTGCACCTTCATAATCCTTGAGAGAAAATTTGGCATATCCTCTATTTAAATATGCTTTTTCATTTTTTGAATCCAGCATAATTAAACGAGTGTAATTTTCAATCGCTTTCAGTGTATCAGAATTTTCTTTTTTTAATTTATCCGATTCGACGAGTTGTCCTTTAGGGGGTGAGGTTTCTAAAGTCTTGTATATTGTCAGAGTACCGCTATTAGGGTCAATTTGAAAGCGACCAAGTTTTGACATTGCGGTTTGACCTAATAACAAAGGAGCTTCAAGTTTATTGACGATAGATGCGTTTATATTGTGCAATTTGATACCGGCAATATCTATTTCTTTTAAAACAATGGTGGTCGTTTTAGTTATATCTCCATTGGCAAGTTGAGCCGAAGAAGCTCCTAAAATATCATCATCGTTTAGATAATGATTTTTTAGCATAAACAAAGCCTCAGTCAACGAAATAGTAACATCGCTTGCCCCTGTGTCAAATATAAACTCAAGAGCTAAACCATTTACTTTGCAGGGAATGTAGAAAATCCCATTTCTTTTTGTCATTGTAACGGTAGCGTTTTGAGCCATTAGACTGGATATGCTTGATAGCAAAATAAGAACCAAGATTATCTTTTTCATAAGGTAAATAATTAGAATGTGGTTGTAGAATATTGTTTGTTATTCAGGTATTAATTTGGACTTAATTGCTTTGATAATGTTGTCTAAAAATGATTTTGATTCAATTCTGAAGTTTTTAATATAAGCTGCATCGTCGATATATACATTCCCGTTTTTTTCAATTTTAAGGGATGTTTCGGACCGAAAAAGACTGTAATTATTTTGTTCTTCCAAGGGGCGATTGTTATACTCTATTAAATTGCTATGGTGATGTACAATCAAATTTCGTAATTGTATGACATTATTTATTCTATTGAATTTTGAATATTGAATAACATCATCGCTTAAATTAACATACCCCATTTCCTTAATGTAATGCACATAAACTGCAATATCTGATTTTAGAAGACCATCTCTCATTTTCTTTTTTTCATCTTTTTTGTCGACAAATGGTCTGCGAGGGTTCATATTTTCACTTATAAAATTACAGATTAGATTTAAGCAGTATTCTAACAATGAAGAACTTGAAACCAACAAGCTGTTGTAATAGAAATAGCTCAAATAGTGACGCTCCTTTGCTCTGAGCTCTTGTAATGCTGTCTCATCCTCGCATTCAATAATTTGTTGTTCTTTTGAAATCCCTTTATAATGGTTTTCTTTTTCAACCACTTCCAATATGTTTTCCGTAAAGGTGATAAGATGAAAATAAAGAGGATCAATTTTATTCTCAAGGCAATTTTTTAGGGAGACTTCAAATCCAGCCATTTTTAATGGGTTTTAAATTTTAGCGTAAAGGTAGGATTATCTTTATGAATAAAGAAACTATAATCTACTGAATTTAGCACATTAAGATTAGTATTTGTTATATAAGTTCAGCATGAAAGCTTTTTTGTCGTTATCCAAGATGCTTCCCGTTTTTCAGTAGTACACTATTAAATGCTTCACTGTTGATGTGTGTCTTCCTTATTCTTATGCAAAAATACCCTTACTGCCCTTAAAACCCGCTTAAGCCCCCCAAAATCGACACCGATTGCTAAGTGCACGTAGCAATTTGCGGCGATCACACACCGATTCACCGCGATGACGCACTGATTTGGTGCGATGACGCACCGCGGCGCTGCGTGATAGCACCGTTTTACTGCGATGATCCACCGCGGCACTGCGAGATCGCACCCATTTGCTGCGAGATCACACCGTTTTGCTGTGTGATCCCACCCATTTGCTGCGTGATCGCACCTTTTTGCTGCGATCACACACTGATTCACCGCGTTCACGCACCGCGGCACTGCGATCACGTACCGATTTGCCCCGATTGGGGATAAAAGCAGAGAGGTCGTTGCCCGGGGCAGCGACCTCTCTTTCTGTAAATATTACCCAAACACTCTTTCGGTTTCCGGCCCGAAAGACAATACCGGAGTATCTCTTATTTGGTGGTGGTGGCAGGGGTGTCGGTGGTTGCCGATGTGCTTTGCTTGTACAGTTTGCCCAGTTCGTCCACAATGGTTTGCATGCCAGGCTCTTTCATTTTGACAGCCATTTTAGCTTTCATATAGACGAAGCGTGCCACTTCGTAGGCTTCGGCACCTGCCAGTTGCTTGGTGTCGTGAACCATTTCGGTGAACTGCATTAATTCACTTTCAATTACCGACAGACCGCTATAGAGGTTCAGATCGTGTAGGCAGGCTACCAACAACTCATTGCCGGGGTTAATCGCCGCGTTGCGCGAGCCAAGGTCTTGTGCTTTCTCGGTGAATGGTTTACGGCCATCATCAAGCAGTTGCAACGTTTTCCGATCGGCATCCGAGAGCTTGATAAGGAATGGTAGCAATAACTTTAGCGCGGCTATTCCATCTAAAATTTGCTTTTTCAACTCTTCCGAGAGAGTGACGTCGATTTTATTTTCCATAATAAAATGTATTAGAATTTAACAATAATATTAATTGCCTGCTTGTCCGGAACTAAACAGGTTTCTTTTATTTGCAATGGATGATCGGTGTTTTGTGTCTGTATTTCCTTTTTATACGCTTGATGTTATCTAAAACAAAATGGATGTTGAACTATTTGTATGCAAAGATACAAGTATATTTTTAACCCGCAAATAATTTGCAATAAATAACATAAAAAAGCCACCCTCTTTTGGAGGATGGCTTTTTGCATTTAAACGATACTTTTGTATATCAAGAGTGAAGCCGATTGAACTCACACCGGGCACTCTGTGCAATAACCGGTTTTATTTGGTAGCCGGTTTTTGAGTGGCGCTTTTTTGTGGTTGATCAGCAGGAGGAGTGGTGCTTACTTCTCTTTTGTTTTTGCAATCGGGGTTACCGGTGCCTTTGCTGTTTTTGCACACGTGATTTTCGTACTTGTCGCACACGTGATTGTTATTCTCATCCACGTAGCACGCTTTTTTAGCCGCAGGTTGTGCGGTTTTAGTCGCTGCGGGCTGTGTTTTGCCGGTCGTTGTTTGTGCGAATGCTGCTGCAGTAGAAACAACGAAAACTATCAAAATGCTCAATACTGTTTTCTTCATTTGTGCGGGTTGTTTATAATTAAAGATAATAGAGCAAAGAACAAAGAATAAAGACGAGAAATCTGTTTTAACCACAAAGTCACTAAGACACTTAAAAATAAAAGATGACCTGTTGAGGGTTAGTTTCACTGATTTGCAATTCAGATTGTATTGTCACATTCTCGTATTATCACATTCCCAAATTATCCCAGTTCTGTTTATTTTTTCGCCATGCGTTTGCGGTCGTTTTCGTCCAAGAGGATTTTGCGTAAGCGAATCGACTTTGGAGTCAACTCTACATACTCGTCTTCTTTGATATATTCGAGAGCCTCTTCCAGACTGAACACCACGGGAGGTATAATACGTACCTTGTCGTCGGAGCCTGAAGCGCGCATGTTGGTCAGTTTCTTCGATTTGGTTACGTTTACCACCAGGTCGCCGTCTTTGCAATGCTCGCCTACTACCTGACCCGAATAGACCTCATCTTGCGGGAATACAAAGAATTTACCTCTGTCCTGCAGTTTGTCGATGGCATAGGCGAATACCGTTCCGGCTTCCATTACCACAATCGAACCGTTGGTGCGGCGTTCTATTTCACCCTTGTAGGGTTGGTAGTCGAGCAAGCGGTGAGCCATAATAGCTTCGCCGGCCGATGCAGTGAGCACGTTGTTACGCAGCCCGATAATACCACGCGAAGGGATATTAAATTCGAGGTTCACGCGGTCGCCTTTTATCTCCATATTGGTCATTTCGCCTTTACGTACGGCTACCATCTCAATCACTTTTCCCGAATATTCTTCAGGAACATTGACGGTGAGAAGCTCCATAGGTTCGCATTTCTGACCTTTTATCTCTTTGAAAATAACCTGTGGTTGTCCTACCTGCAACTCGTATCCTTCGCGACGCATGGTCTCGATAAGTACCGACAAGTGCAACACGCCACGGCCATATACTATCCACGAGTCTTGGTTTTCGCTTTTTTCGACACGCAATGCAAGGTTTTTGTCCAGCTCCTTCATCAGGCGGTCGTGAATGTGACGCGAGGTAACAAACTTACCTTCTCTTCCGAAGAACGGAGAGTTGTTGATGGTAAAAGTCATACTCATGGTGGGTTCGTCGATAGCCACAGGCACCAACGGTTCAGGATTTTCAAAATCGGTAATGCTATCGCCGATATCAAAACCTTCTATTCCTACCAACGCGCAAATATCGCCCGAAGAGATTTTATCGACACGGGTACGGCCCAAACCGGTAAATTCGTTCAACTCTTTGATTTTCGATTTCACAATAGAACCGTCGCGTTTGGCTAAGGCTACTGTCATTCCTTCATGCAATTCGCCGCGATGAAGACGACCTACCGCGATACGACCCACGTACGACGAGTAGTCGAGTGAGGTAATAAGCATCTGAGGCGTTCCTGCAAGTGCGATTGGAGCAGGAATGTATTCGATAATGGCATCGAACAGGTCATTAATATCTTCTTTGGGTACATTGGGGTCGTTCGACATCCAACCTTGTTTGGCAGAGCCGAACACGGTGTGGAAGTTAAGTTGATCCTCAGTAGCTTCGAGGTTATACATCAGGTCGAACACCTCTTCCTGTACCTCTTCCGGGCGACAGTTGGGTTTGTCCACCTTGTTTACCACCACAATCGGTTTCAGACCCATTTGCAATGCTTTTTGCAATACAAAACGGGTTTGAGGCATTGCGCCTTCAAAGGCATCGACTAACAACAATACGCCATCGGCCATGTTGAGCACGCGTTCTACTTCACCCCCAAAGTCGGCGTGACCCGGAGTATCAATAATATTGATTTTGTAACCATTGTAAATAACGGATACGTTTTTGGCAAGAATGGTGATGCCACGTTCGCGTTCCAGGTCGTTGCTGTCTAATATAAGTTCACCCACTTGCTCGTTCTCACGAAAGAGTTTTGATGCCAACAACATTTTATCGACAAGTGTGGTTTTACCGTGGTCAACGTGGGCAATGATTGCAATGTTTCTGATTTTTTGCATTTGAATTGTTTTTTGCACGTGAAATATACACTTCGTGTGAGCCTGCTTCCATTCATCGCGAACGGCGGCGGTTCGGAGGTGTATTGTGTGTGCTTTGTTATATTTAGAATTTCAATATTTTAAGTTCAAAGTTTCACCAATTAAGCGCGTGGCGCAAGGTTGTTTCTACAGATTCCTCCCTCTCCCCCGCCTTGCGGGATTTTTAACTTCGGAGAGGGCAGGGGTGAGGTCTTATATTTCTATTCTCAACCCGTCGTGAGCCAATGCTACATTGGCAGGTAATCGTTTCTCCACATCGCTTTGCTTTCCCATGGCATGGCTGATATGCGTAAAATAAGTTTGCCTGGGAGCAAGCCGCTCAATGATTTCAAGCGATTCTTCAACCATCAGATGTGAAAAATGCGGGGTGAAGCGCAAGGTGCCCAACACCAGCACATCCAAGCCGTAAAGCTGAGAGAGTGAGGCTTCGGGTAAGGTTTTAAGGTCGGTTAGGTAGGCAAATGTGCCAATGCGAAAGCCGAGAACCGGTAGTTGCGCATGTAAAAGCCTCAATGGCAATACGGTTATTCCTGCCGCATCGAAAGGGAGATTTTCTTCAATATCGTGTAACTTCATCTCGGGTACACCCGGATATTTATTGGCTGCAAACGAGTAGTGCATTGTGCGTTGCAAGGTGTCGTTGACCCGCTGCTCTGCAAATACATCTACTGAACGGTAAGAGCGCACATCGTCCAGCCCGGCTACATGATCGTAGTGCTCATGTGATAAGAGGATGGCCGAAAGAGAGTTGATATGGTGTGTGAGCATTTGTTGACGGAAGTCGGGCCCACAGTCAATCAGGATGTTTTTGTCATTTTCTGTAACAAGTACAGAGGAACGCAAACGATTGTCGCGCGGATCAGCCGAAGTACACACTTCGCAATCGCAACACAACTGAGGAACTCCATTCGATGTTCCGGTTCCTAAAAAAAGGATTTCCATATCGCTCTTTTATTTCACACTTAACAAGAGAAAAATGTTCTCTTTACTCTTTGATTTCCAATTCGACCCGCTCCGATGCTTCGTCCGAAGCCGACTCAACGACAAGCGGTGTTTCACTAACAGGCTTTTCATCCGTTTCAACAAAATTTGTCGTCTCCGCCAAATTAAGCTCGTCAGTTGACGTGATGTTTTCGGTTTTAATCAGTCTGGCCTCTTCATTAAACTGCACATCATCCTGCAATTTTTTCAGTGCCACCTTTGCGGCATTCTGTTGCGATTCTTTTTTTGAATGGCCGATGCCGATGCCTCCTGCCAAGCCGTTTATCTTGGCACAAGTCTGAAACATTAACTCTTTGCGATGGTCTTGAAAAGTTTCAATCACTTCAAAGTCAACAGAAACTCTATTGGATTGCCCCCATTCGATTAATCTCGATTTGAAATTAACCTCTTTGTTGGCTAATTTATCGATATTGGAAAACGAAGCAATCAGTTTATTTTCAATAAATTGCTTGCACCGTCCGTATCCATGATCTAAATAAATAGCTCCCACCAGCGCTTCAAAAGCATTTCCGAATACATTGTTACTGTGCAACGCGCCACTTTTGGCGGTAAGCTGCATCAGTTTCGGCAATCCCATTTCTATTGCCACCTTGTTCAACGTTTCGCGTTGCACAATTTTCGATCGGGTGTCGGTCAGAAATCCCTCTTCCTTGTTTGCAAAACGATGATAGACAATATCGGCCACTACCGAGTCCAGAATGGCATCGCCCAGAAACTCCAATCGCTCGTTGTTCAGTGCTTTGCCCAGTTTGTCTTTGGCTCCTGTCGATTTATGGCACAGCGCCTGCTCGTAAAGCTCAATGTGGTCGGGATAAAAACTTATAAGCCGATAAAATAACAGATAAGGCTCTTTTCGAAAATTCGTCAAGAGCCTTATTCTTTTGTATAGGGTTCGAATAATCACGGATTACTTTGCGAATTTCTTCACAATAATACTTGCATTATGCCCGCCAAAACCGAAAGTATTCGATAATGCGGCACGTACAGGTCGTTTTTGCGCTTTATTAAATGTGAAGTTTAATTTGTAATCAATGTCTTCGTCTTCATCTCCTTCATGGAAATTGATGGTGGGTGGAATAATATCGTTTACCACCGATAATATACAGGCAATTCCTTCGACGGCTCCGGCAGCACCCAAAAGGTGACCCGTCATCGACTTAGTAGAGCTGATATTCAGTTTGTAAGCGTGTTCTCCAAACACATCAAGAATGGCTCTCGATTCAGAAATATCACCTACCGGAGTTGAAGTTCCGTGTACGTTGATATAATCAAGATCTTCGGGATTCATTTCGGCATCGGCAAGAGCTCTTCTCATCACTAATTTTGCTCCTAATCCTTCAGGATGCGAAGCTGTAAGGTGATAAGCATCTGCCGACAGACCTCCACCTGCTACTTCGCAAAGAATGTTAGCCCCGCGCGCCAAAGCGTGTTCCAACTCTTCGAGAATGATACAGGCACCGCCTTCTCCCATCACAAAACCATCGCGACTTTTGCTGAAGGGGCGTGAAGCTCCTTGAGGATCATCGTTGCGGGTAGATAATGCAGTTAAGGCGTTGAATCCGCCTACTCCGCATGGAGTGATAGCTGCTTCGGCACCACCTGCAAGTATTGCATTGGCTTTGCCTAAGCGAATAAGGTTAAAGGCATCAATTACGGAATTTGTCGATGAAGCACAAGCTGCCACCGTACCGTAGTTGGGTCCATGAAATCCGTACATAATGGAGATTTGCCCTGCGGCAATATCAGAAATCATTTTCGGGATAAAGAAGGGATTGAACTTGGGGCCGTTTTCTATATTGCAATAATAGTTTCCAACTTCCTGTTCAAAGGTTTGTATGCCACCGATTCCGGCCGACATAATAACCCCAATCTCATCTTTATTCACTGTTTCAAGATCCATTCCACTGTGAGCCAACGCTTCTTTACATGCTGCAATAGCATAGAGTGCATAAGGATCACATTTGCGCAGTTCTTTTCTGTCAAGCAGTAGGCTTGGGTCGAAATTCTTTACTTCGCAAGCGAATTTGGTCTTAAATAGTGTTGCGTCAAAATGAGTAATAGGCCCGGCACCGCTCTTGCCGTTGATCAAACTGTCCCAAAGTTCAGGAACAGAATTGCCCAACGGGGAGATGGCACCAAGGCCTGTTACTACTACTCTTTTTAATTCCATACAGAGTTAATAGAGTTATTTAAGCGCACTTTCGATGTGAGCAACAGCTTCGCCCACGCTCGAAATTTTTTCGGCTTGATCATCCGGAATTGTAATGCCAAAGGCTTTTTCAAACTCCATGATCAATTCTACTGTATCGAGTGAATCAGCACCTAAGTCATTGGTGAAGCTCGCTTGAGGTGTTACTTCTGATTCGTCGACGCCTAATTTGTCAACGATAATCGCTTTTACTTTGTCTGCAACTTCTGACATAACTTTAAAGTTTTTGGTTGTAAATGAAATTTGTTTTATAAATTTGCGCTGCAAAGGAACGCATTTTTTTTGGAAACGCCATAGCTTTTCCTATAAAAAACGCTTATTTCTGCACAAAACGCACTTTAATGTGCATAAACCACTGCTAATAATATGATTAAAATCGCTATTCTCGCTTCTGGGTCAGGCAGTAACGCCGAAAACATTGTGCATCATTTTCAAGGTCATTCTTCTGTCTCTATTGCCTTAATTTTAACAAATAAAGCTGATGCTTTTGTCCTCGAACGTGCCAAAAAGTTGCATGTGCCAACGGTGGTTTTTACAAAAAATGAGCTGTCGGAGGGCGATTTTGTGCTAAACTTGCTTCAAAAAGAGAGTATAGACTGGATAATTTTAGCCGGATTCTTGCTCAAAATACCCGAAAATATAATAAAAAACTACCCTAATCGTATTTTAAATATTCATCCGGCGCTGTTGCCGAAATATGGAGGAAAAGGGATGTACGGGAGTCGTGTGCACGAGGCTGTGGTGGCTGCCGGAGAACCCGAATCGGGTATTACGATACATTATGTCAATAGCAACTATGATGAGGGTAATATCGTCTTTCAGGCGACATGTCCGGTGCTTTATACCGATACTGCCAACGATGTAGCTGAAAAAGTGCACCATCTCGAATACGCGCATTTTCCCAAAGTGATAGAAGAAACAATAAGAAAAAGTACGCAGTATTGAGTAAACAGTATTCAGTAGAATCAACGCAATCAACTACAATAAATAAAATTTATTGTAGTTGATTGCGTGCTGTGAGTTAAGCTGCTACTTCTTCACGTCTGTAGCTTTTATTCCTACCTGCTTGTGTCGTTTTGCTTTGTCCTGAGCAGTTTCCTTAGGAATAACCCTGAAAATATCGTCTTTGTCCATTGGGCGAATTGCCTCTTGCCAATTGTAGTTTTTCAAGAACATCTGCTCTTGTTTGGTCTTTTCGGGCGGGTAGAGCATCCCATTCGACTGCGGGCGAAGTACAATTTTATCTACCTTTTTCTCTTTGAGATACATTGTCAGAAAACTGCTTTGGGTGCTGTTCATCCCAATAAGCGTGCTGTCTTTGTCGCGCGGAAAATAGAGCGATTCGGCGTTGCCGCTTACATCAATACGATATACCTCACGTTTACGAATATAGGCTTTCAAATCCTTGCCCGACACCTGATTAAACCGAATGCTGTCATCTTGTTGTATGGCAAAAGCTGATTTAATCACATGAATGTGATCAATCTCCTTGTTTTTTGTATAGGCATCAATTTCATCGCCCGAAATTTGCTGTTCGTCCGACCAAACTACAGGAGCGCCATACATCCGCATCACCGAGTCGCGCTCGGAGTAGAAGAGCGAATCGCATTTTCCCTGCAGGTCGTTGCGATAGAAGCGCACGTTGTGAAATGCCTTGGCTGTGTTGAACGTAGAATCCTTCTTGGTACTCAATGTATCAGCATGCATGTAGAGTGTGTCTTGTTGGGTGTATTGTACCAACTTGGCCGATTTGGTGACATACCCGTAGCTCTTGTTTTCATCGTAGTAGCCATAGTGTCCGTAGAGGTTCACTTTTTGTACCGTGTCGTTAATTTCCACATTATGATATGCATTCCCAATGCCATTTTTCTTATCATAAAAAATAGTGTCACCGGTAATACATTTGCCATCAGGATTGCGCACAATGGAGCGGTCGAGAAGTTCCGATTTGTCGGCACGTGTATCGTACCATCCGTTGCTTGAAGTGATGGTGGTTTTCTTTTTGTGGATAATGGTCGATGGGCCTACTATGTGGGCAATGCCGGTACCTGTGTTGTAGCGCAATGTGTCGGAACGCAGCACAAAATCAGGGTTCACTAATTTTACGGCTGTTTTGAATATTGCCGTTTTTGTGGTCGGATAATATTGACCGATCAACGATGTCAAGACATTTGTTTGATCCACGATGCGTCCCCCGGTGTCATAATATCCTACGTTTTCTATTCTGTCGAATAGCAATGTGTCGGTAGTGAGTACAACTTTGCGGTTTTCCATTCGTACATTAAACTTTAGGCGGGCTTTTTTGGTGTTGCCGTCATAATAGAGCATGTCACCATAAATAAAAAGCGTATCGCCTTGCACCATTTTCACGTTACCGAAGGCGTCCAGTGAGTTTTCTTTTTCGTAGAAATAGGAGCTGTCGCAATACATGTACGTATTGTCTTGCCGAAATCTCACATTGCCACGCAGAACCTGCACTTCGGCACTGATTGCGGTATCATGTACCATTACATCGGCATTTTCAATAAAAATAACCGATTTGCTATTCTTGCTTATATGTGGAGCGAGTGCTGCATGAAGCACTTGTTGTTGTCCGTTAAATGCAGCATCAGGATTCTCCGGTCTGTTTTTAATAATCTGATCAGGCGACAGGAGCGTGGAAGGAGGTGGCTTTGGAAAAGCTGCACGAGGGTCGGGTTGACGGGCAATCGACCAATGCAAAAACAAGCATAACGCGCCAAATAGCACGAGATGCCTGTTTGAAATTTTGGGAAAACGGCTGTTGCCCATCTTGTTGTTTATAAGGTTACACCAATAATCAATGTCCGGTGTGGACATATAATTCTATCATTTTTTTATCCATCCCGGATATTGGAAGGTGCAATTTTGCCATTTAGGATCGATACTTACGTAGGTATCTTTTTGTTTTTTGATGATCCAGTTGTGGAGAATGTCGGCACGTTGTTTGCCTTCCACAATGGATTTCAGTGTTTGATAATCGTCGGCTAAATTGGCTTTGTGACTTGGAGTTTTTCCTTTTACCCTAATGAAAGCACATACTTCGCGGTTAGTTTGCTTATTGATCATCACAAAGGGTTTGGAAATCTCGCCTGGGTTCATATTGTCGGCTACTTTGGCAATTTCGGATGGAAGTTGTTGCAATTCAAATTTACCGGTTCCGGTAGCAGGATTCATCATCAAACCACTGTTCATGCGAGTGTCTTTGTCGTATGAGTTACGTACTACAGCTTCTTCAAACGTTTGTTTGGTGCCACGCACAAGTTTTGCCACACTGTCAAGATTGTGCAATGCTTTGTTTTCGGCATCTAATGACACTTGGGGTTTCATCAGAATGTGTCGTACATTTATACGGTCGCCTCTTTTTTCAATCAATTGCATAATATGAAATCCGAATTCGGTTTCGACCACACGCGATACTTTTGCAGGATCGGTCATTGCAAACGCAGCATTGGCAAATTCGGTAACCAACTGTCCACGACCCATAAATCCGAGCTCACCACCTCGTTTAGCCGATTCAATATCTTCGGAATAGAGCCTTGCCAATGTGGAGAATTGCGCCTCGCCCGAGGTGACTCTTTCGGCAAAACCACGCAGTTTGGTTTTTACACGGTCTATTTCGCTTTGAGGAATTACAGGGTCATTGGTGATAATCTGAATTTCAACAGTTGCAGGAATAGTAGGAATACTATCAGGATTGAGGCCTTTGTAGTATTTACGAACTTCGGCAGGTGTTATTTTAAGATCTCCGATTAGTTTTTTCTGCATCTCCTGAACAACCATTTGATTGCGAACGGTTTCGTATAACTCAAGCCGGATTTGCGACAGCGGTTTATTGAAGTATTCCTCTAACTTTTCTTTCGATCCGATTTGTCCGATAAAGTAACTGATACGACGATCTACTTCACCATTGACTGAATTTTCACTGGTGACAATACTGTCTAATTTTGCCTGATGCAGAAAAAGTTTTTGTACTGCAATTTGCTCTGGAATAACACAGTTGGGGTCGCCATCAATCTTTTCGCCTTGATATTGCATCTGCATTTTTTGATTTTCCACTTCCGAACGTAAAATGGCCTCTTCGCCCACTACCCAGATTACCTCGTCAATAATGTTGTTTTGAGCAGTAACAAACTGCTGTAGCCCGCAGAGGGTAACAAGAATAGCCAGTTTTAATGTAAGATTCTTCATACTTAACTAATTTCAGTGCTTTTGGATGCTGTAGTTGCCCGAACTATTCGGACAATCAGTAGCAAAATGTTAGAATGTTTCTGATAATAAATAACTGTTTATCGAAAAAAGCAGCTTTTAAAGCCGGGCAACATCAGTTTTCTTTAATGGTTTTCAATACTTTTTGATTCACCTCTACAGGGTATTTTTTGCGAAGTTCTTTAATCCACTGTTCTTCTAAATATCCCTGATAATCGGCAGTGACAAGGCCTCTTATATCGGTATAGCTTTCGGGACCGTTTTTGAGCATTTTGCCACTGGTAAATACAATCGGGAACTCTTTTGACGGAGCAAACTCGCCTTCTTTGAATTCGAGCTTATCCACAATTTTATTGTCGCCTTTTACATATAGTCCTTTTTCCACTTTCACTGCATACAGGGTGTCTTTGTTCAACTTTGACACCAAATAGATGTCGATAGAATCTTTGGGCGCTTTTTTGAGCAGTTCGAGCACTTTATTTTGAGTTGCCTCATTTTTGCAGTGTATGATGGCGCCTTTAAAGCGTGGAGCTGGCCATGCATAATTGTTGCGGTTAGCTTTGAAAAAGCTTTCCAGACCTTTTGTGTCTTTGGTAGCTTTGTCCCACACAGCTTCGTTGCTTATATTGAACAGCAAAATTCCATCGTGATATTCGCGTACTAAGTTGCCAAATTCAGGATACTCTTTTTCGAGTTGTGCGTCTTTGTAAGAAACTAACGCCGTATTGATAAATTGAGCATATTTTTCGTCAATCACTTCTTTGGCTGTGCTCTTCTGGGTAGCAGGATATTTGGTGAGAAAAGCAGCAAACTCTTTTTGAGTCAATGTTTTGTCGGAAAATGCAGCCATGGTTCCATTCAGCTTTGCCGCTTCTACTTTGAACAGAGAATCTTTTACCGCATTCTTTTCAGCCAATTGATAGAACGGAGCTAAACCTCCTTCTGTGGTCTTGAATTGATATTCTGCTTTCAATTTATCGACAAATGACTGGGTGATTATACTAGTGCGGTCATCGCGTTGGATACGACGTTCGATTTCAGACTTTTTCTCTGAGAAGGATTCAATAGGTTTGGTGTCGAGCAATTTTACGATGTGCCAGCCGTAAGGCGACAGAAAAGGGGTGCTTATTTCGCCTTTTTTCAATGAAAAGGCTACATCTTCAAATTCCTTTACCATGGCACTTGTTCCGAACCAGGGTAAAGTACCACCACTGGCTGCAGAGCCTTTGTCGTCTGACACCTGGCGCGCCACTGTGGCAAAATCTGTGCCGCTTTTTACTACCTGATAAGCGCTGTCAATCACATGTTTCATTTTTGCCACAACTGTGTCGCTTACACCTTTTTGCGCAAATTTCATGATGTGTGCTACCTGTACCTGTCCGCGTGTGGGGCGACGTCCTTCCACCTTGATGATATGGTAGCCGAAGGAGGTACGAACGGGGGTACTGATTTGCCCAACAGGAGTATTATAGGCCACAGTCTCGAAAGGATAGATAGTCATAAAACCGGTGATAAACCCTAATCGTCCACCGTTTTCTTTTGCTGAAGGATCTTCGGAAGTGGATTTTGCCACGTCATAAAAATTCTCGGGAGCCACTATTGTGGGACGACATTTGCCAAAGAGTCTGGCAAAAAAACCGCATTTAGCAGGTGCTACAGTTTTTTGTTTTGTCACGCGGTCGCGGATAGCAATTATTTTATTGTATGCGACTAATGTGTCGGCAGGGGCGGCATTGGGCGCTACCCGAATAAGAATATGACTCACACTGACATCTTCCTTTAGCCGGTCGTATGCTTCTTTTACTAAGCGATTTTGTGTGGCAGTATCAGTTAAATACGCCGGAGTGAGCTGTTTGCGATATCCTGACAGCTCATCTACAAATGCTTTGGTAGTATCCATACCCAATGCTTCGGCTTCGATTACTTTCATTTTGAAATTTTCGAAGAGGGTGACGTACTCGGATAACGTTTTCTTATCCAGGGCATTTTGGGTATTGTTCTTGTTGTAAATGTATTCAAATTCCGACTTAAAGATGGGAGTATCTTTAATTGTCATCAAGACCGGATCGTTGCTTTTTTGAGCAAATAAGCTGCTGCTAAGGCAAAAAAGTGCAAAAAACAAATATTGCTTCATACCTGATGTGAATTGGAAAGACGAATTTTATTTATTGTAATTTATTTATCTCTTTTGACCCTGACATTTGTAGGTCATGCACAATAACGCTTGTTGCCCGGCTTTATTATATCCTTTTAGGACTTGTTAGCGATAGCGGGTTTTTCTCTATTTATTTTTATAAGCTTTGCAAGCTCCTGTTTCACTCTGTTTTGGCTCAAATATTGCTTCGGTTTTTAGCTCTGCTATTTCAAAATCAGGTACCGAGTTTCCTTATTAATCGGTCGATGATACACTGCCTGTTGTCAATTAGTTTGAATATGAATGAGTTGCAATCAAAGAAATCAGGCTCATTACCACCAGGGTGTTTGTTTTTTATTTAATTGTCAATACCGTGGGGTGTTAAAATATTGCCTGCAAATATACGAATTGTTTTTGGTGGCGCAATGCTGTTTTGCAGGTAGAAAATTGAGTATGACTCTCTCAAAATCACTTAAAAAAAGGTAATTATATGCACTTCCTTTTGGTGTCAAACTCATTTCTTGGGTGTCATTGTGACAAATGGGATAAGCATCTCTTCGAGCGATATGCCTCCGTGCTGAAAGGTGTTTTTATAGTAGTTGACGTAATAATTATAATTGTTGGGATAGGCAAAAAAATCATCCTGTGTACAACATACGTAGGCAGTACTTACATTGGCTGAGGGTAATCCGACTTTTGCCGGTTGTAACATTTCAAACACTTCTTTTTTATTGTAATTCAGGTTTTTACCGGCTTTGTAACGTAAGTTGGTACTGGTGTTTTTGTCGCCGATAATTTTAATCGGGTTGTTTACCTGAATGGTGCCGTGGTCGGTTGTCACAATTACTTTATAATCGCTTTCGGCCAACGACTTAAACAAATCGTAGGTGGACGAATGGCGAAACCACGACAAGGTAAGCGAGCGATACGCATCTTCGCTGTGCGCTAGTTCGCGAATCATTTTCGATTCGGTGCGCGCGTGCGACAACATGTCCACAAAGTTTAATACACACACATTTAGTTGGTTGCCTGATAATTGTGGAATTTTTTCCACCAGTTTTTGTCCTGCTACGGTATCGAAAATTTTATGGAACGAAAAGCTGTAATGTTTGCGGAACCGGTCTATCTGACTTTGCAGCAACTCCTCTTCATGAATATTTTTGTGCTCCTCGTCTTCTTCACTAATCCACAGGTCGGGAAACATTTTTTCGATCTGTAAGGGCATTAATCCCGAAAAAATGGCGTTTCGGGCATATTGAGTAGCTGTAGGTAAAATGCTGTAATACAGCTCTTCCTGGTCGAAAGTAAAAAACTCGCTCAGTATTTCTTTAATCAAACGCCATTGATCGAAACGGAAATTATCGATTAGGATAAAGAAAACTTTTTCTTCCTTATCCAACAACGGGAAAACTCTTTTTTTGAATAAATCGGGGCTGATAAGTGGCCGGGTATCAGGGTTTTCGAACCAACTGACATAATTGCGTTTAATGAATTTGGCAAAGGCCGAATTTGCTTCGGTTTTCTGCATCAACAGCAGTTCATCCATGTTGTTTTCGGCCTGAGTCAGTTCAAGTTCCCAATACACCAGACGACGGTACACTTCTGCCCAATCGGCATGAGTAAACGAATCGTTTATTTGCATCCCTAATTTATTGAAGTCGGTGCGATAGGCGGTGGTGGTTTGTTCCGAAATTATTTCGCGTTTATGGAGATTTTTTTTGAGCGTAAGCAGTATCTGGCTGGGATTTACCGGTTTAATCAGGTAGTCGGCAATTTTGTTACCGATAGCCATGTCCATAATGTTTTCCTCTTCGCTTTTGGTAATCATTACAACAGGCACCGAAGGGTCAATCTCTTTAATATAACCAAGGGTTTCGAGGCCGCTTTGGCCGGGCATGTTTTCGTCAAGAAAAATAATATCGAAGCGTTGCTGACGGCAAAGTTCCACGGCATCGGGTCCATTAGTGGATGTAACTACCTCATAACCTTTTTCTTCTAAGAAAATGACATAGGCTCGTAGCAAATCTATTTCGTCGTCAGTCCAAAGTATTTTGTCTTTACTCATATTCTAAAACTCAATCAATTTTAAATTAATAATCTTCTTCTAAATTCAGCGCAAACAATGGCTGTTGCAATGGCAACATTCAAAGATTCTGAAGTGATAGAATCCGGTGGAAAAGCGGGTATTTCCAATCGGTTGGTAATGTGTGTGGCCACCGCTTCGCTAATACCGTTTCCTTCGCTGCCCATTACAATGAGTGCATCGGCGGGCAATGTGGCTGTGTAGACGGAGGTGCCACCTAAAAAAGTGCCATAAACAGGCAACGTCGCAGGAATTTGTTCAAGCAAATGTGGTAATTCGATGTAATGAACCGTTACTCTTCCAAGTGCACCCATTGTAGCTTGCACGGTTTTAGGACCAAAAGCATCGGCGGTATCGGGCGAACAAAACAGATGGTGGATGCCAAACCAGTCGGCTAAGCGTATAATTGTGCCAAGATTCCCGGGATTTTGAACACCATCGAGCGCAAGATATAATCCGGAATTCAAATCGGCAGGATTAAAGTGGCTGGAAGTTTGCTCAAATACGGCCAACATGCCTTGAGGTGTTTTCTGAAACGAGGTACGCTCCAGCTCTCTTGCCGATGCCTGCACAATCTCTTTGGCACGAAATCCATTCTGGTCAAGTTGTTCTTTTGTACCTATCAATTGGTGACAGGTAAAATAATTGAGTAGTTCGCCGATGGTTTTAGAGCCTTCGGCAACAAACAAACCGGTAGCGTCGCGTTCTTTTTTTTGTGCTAATGCACGGATGAATTTTATTTGGGCAGAAGAGAGCATTGATTAGTATATCTTATTGTTGCGGTCAAATATACGATTGATTTTGCACTCTGCAAAAAGCCTTGTCATGCAATTAACATTACATAACCGAATGAGGTATTCCAATTTTTTATTTCGATAGCCATTGTTCGGGGTTGAGCAAAGTTTTATCAAGCCATATCATCATGTAAAGCTCTGTTTTTCCGTCGTTTTCATCGTCCACAAATATTTTTCCGATTTTTTGTCGGGCAGAAACATGATCTCCCACTTTCACATAAATTGTGGTGAGATTGGCATATACTGTGCGGTAATTACCATGCCTGATCATAATGGCACTATTGCTTCCGGGGACGGAAAATTTCTGTGTCACAACTCCTTCAAAAATTGCTCGTGCATCGGAGTTGCGCGGTGCCTGTATGTAGATACCTTTATTGTTGATAGTTACAAGTTTGAGCACAGGGTGGGGTTGTACTCCAAAATGACCACGGATAAATCCTTTTTCGACCGGCCATGGTAAATGGCCTTTGTTGGCGGCAAAATTACCTGAGGTAAGCGTTTCTTCTTTGGTCATCATATCCACATAAGCCGATGTAGGAGGTGCTACAACTGTCGGTTTTGCAGTGGGTGTTGCAGGAGATGTTTCTTCTTCTTTTTTAGAAGAATGTGTTTGTTTGCCTTCTTTCTCTTTATGAGCAGCCAGACGAGCAGCTCTGTCCGCTGCTTTCTTTGCTGCAGCGGCTTCTTTTGCTTGTTCGGCACGTCTGCGGGCTTCTTCGCGTCGCATCTCTTCCAAAATGGCTTGCTCAATCCTTCGGTTCAGGTCGTTTGCTATTTTTTGTTGCTTATTCAATTGAGTTTGCAGCTCTTTCTTTTTGGATTTAAGTATGTTAAGTGACTGACTTTCCTTCGATTGTTCTTGTTGCAATTGCTTGTTTTCTTGTTCTTTTTGTGCCAATGTCACCTCTTTTGTTTGAAGAGTAGAAGCCAGTGCTGCTTGTTGGTTTACAATTTTTCGTTGAACTGTCTGAATTTCTAGAGCTTGTTTTTTGCGATAATCACTGCTTTCCTGCAAATAGCGCAATCGGCGATAGGCTTGCCCTATCGATTCGGACGAAAAAAGAAAAAGTAGTTGCGAATATGAGTTTTTGCGAATTTGTGCCTCTTGCAGCAGGCGTGCATAGTCGGCTTTAAGTTGATTGAGGCGTTGTGTCAACCGGGTTTTTTCCGACTGCAACGTGTCCATGTTCTGATCCAACACATTGATTTGCAATGACAAATTGTTGATAAGGCTTTTGCGCGAAACTATGGTCTGGCGGATGATAGAAAGTTTGGTCTCTGAGTTGGCTGCCGATTTTTTGGTGTCGGTCAAGAGTTTGCTCGTCATAGAAAGTTCTTCCAGCAATCTTGCTTTTTGCATTTCCAAATCCTTGACGGTTTGTGAAAATGCAGTACAAAACAGCCCGCTGAATAATAGAACTATGACGAAGATTCTTCTTGTACTCATCTGGCTAAATTTAGAAAGGGAGTATTTGTTCAAATCCAACACGGTTGTAATTCGAAAGGTTTAGCGTATTCAGGGTCAATGGTGCGTTAAAGGTGATTTTGTCGAACACAAATGTAAAACCTCCGTGTTTTTGATCGCTTGTTGCTTCGATGGCGCATTGTGTAGGGAATGTAATAGTGTCGAATGTGGTAAAGTTGTCGTACGAACAGTTAAACTGTGCTTCCGAAGAAGGTTGCTTTAGCATTGTTTTTGCTAAGCGATAGTCATTCGAGAATAGGTAGTTGGCTGATAAATCCTTGTAAGTGGTTACCCATTCGTAGCCGTTTTCGTTCTTTTGAAGGTTTGCGGCACCATCCTCGTTTTCAGTGTTCAGCGTATGGTTTGTGAGAAGAGCCTGCACATCTTTAAATCCTATTTCTACCCCAAAACGCTGTTTGAAAAAGCTATAATCGGTCACAAAATAGTTGCGGTTATTTTTGTCGATAATAGTCACAGAGTCTGGACTGAGCACGGCGCGATACATTTCGATACCCAACAAAGGCATGATAGAAATTTGCACCAGACTATCTTTTACTATTTTCACCGAAGTGGGCACGGTATACGATTTTTCTCTGAGAGAAAGCGTCAGCTTACATTTAGCCGCGTTCAGTGTGGTGAATTGCGGAAACTGTATCAACGATTGACTTTCCGCTTTTTTTGCATGAGTGGCTGAGGTCGAGTTTGATGCAGGAAGTGTCTCTGCTATTTTCTTTGCAGAACTGCATGATGCAATTGCCATAAGTGGCAACAAGACGATTAATAAATATTTAATTGAACTATTTCTCACGAGAAAATATTTAATGTAATTAATTGAATAAAAGCAATTTGCTATATGTTGAATTTTCTTTGTACTTAATAATTTCTTTCGGTAGCAAATTCGAGTATGGCTATAAGGGCATCTTTTTCTTCGTTATCGGGAAAGCTTTCAAGCGCTTTCAATGCCTGCGACTTATAATATTCCATCTTTTCTTCGGCATACGCAATCCCTCCTTTGTCGCGGGCAAATTGCTGTATTTCAGGGATAATCGATTCGTTAGTATGCACTTGCCGAATCTTATTCAGCATCGTAGCACGTTCTTCTTCCGAGGATTGTTTGAGCGCATAAATCAGCGGAAGCGTTATTTTCCCCTCTTTCAAATCGTTACCACTTGGTTTGCCAATCTTTTTGCTGTCCGAATAATCGAAAATATCGTCTTTGATTTGAAACCCGATACCCAGATTTTCGCCAAAAGCACGAATCAATTTGGTTTGTTCTGTAGTGGCACCGGCCGACAATGCACCCGATTCGGTACAAGCCGAAAATAGTGCCGCTGTTTTGTTGCTGATTACCTTGAAATAGTGGGTTTCGCTTACAGTCAGACCATCGGCTTTGTTGAGCTGTAGCAGTTCTCCTTCGGCAAGATGTTTCCCTACATTGGCCAAAATAACCCATATCCGGGAATTTTCGATGCAGGTGGTTACCATAAAACTGCAGGCCAACAGATAGTCGCCCGATAATATGGCAGTTTTGTTTCCCCATTTAGCGTAAACCGAGGGGTTTCCCCTACGTTCGCTTGCTTCGTCCACTACATCATCGTGCAGCAAACTTGCAGTGTGCATAAGCTCCAAAGCTACCGCTGCCTGCAGTGCCATGTCGGTGATACCACCGCATAATTTGCTGCATAATAGCGTTAAAATGGGACGCACCTGTTTGCCCACATTGTTGAGCAGATAGGAATATACTTCAGTCAATTGCTGGTTGTCTGATTGAAAGGCTTCTTTGAATAATACTTCAAAACGCTCAAAATCAGCTATAACGGGTTGCTTTATAGCAGCTATATCTTTCATTCACGTGAGTTTTCTTAAAGTCACAAAGTTACAAAAAATATTGCTACAAACTTTTGAAAAAAACAAAATGACATTTTTGACTCTTTCTCTTAATCTCCATTCAAAAATGCGTATCTTTGTCGCAATTTTGGGGTGGATTGTCGTGTAATATTTTTGCGTATGGATAATAAATTAATATTCAGAGTGTTGATTGTTTTTTCTGTTTCCTGTTTTTACGTACAAACGATGACGGGACAGAACTTGTTTTCATATCTTGCTGCTAAGGATAGTGTGACAAATGCATCAGTAAAGGTGCATCAGGATCAACGGATTGAGGCATTGGTTTACGGCGTAAAAAAGCAATCTGAGGAGATAAAAGCACAAACCAATATTGCACCCGTGTTGGATGCGTCGAATAGTGTTGAAATGCAGGGATATCGTGTGCAGGTTTACTCAAGCAACGTGCAAAAAACAGCAAAAGGCGAAGCCTATAACATGGAAGTTGAGTTTCAGCGTGCTTTACCCGATGTGGCTATTTATGTGGCCTATCATTCTCCTTTTTGGAAAGTGAGAGCAGGTAATTGCAGAACAATGACCGAAGCTCAACAGCTCAAAGCCGAAATTGGAGAAGCATTGCCTCAGCTGAAAAAAGACATGTATGTTGTTCGCGACAAAATAAAAGTGAACGCCAAATAATGAGAATGGCATACGCTTTCATTTCACAATCAAATAAAAATAGAATTTTCAGACAGTGAGCACTGTATTTTTGAGGGAAGAGACAAAAATGTAGTGATAAGTCCGTATTTAGTGCATAAAACTGTCTTGTTTTAATATCAAATATCTTCTTTTCCGACTTTTACTTACTTTCGATGCTTGTTGAAAGCATCTTACAAAACCAAAATTCATGAGCAATATAGTAGCCATAGTAGGCCGTCCCAACGTGGGCAAATCAACTTTATTCAATCGTTTAACACAGAGTCGCAGGGCTATTGTAAATGAAGAAGCCGGTACTACCCGCGATCGTCAGTACGGTAAAGTGGAGTGGGATGGGCGCGAATTCTCATTGATCGATACCGGAGGTTGGGTTGTAAATTCAACCGATATTTTTGAAGAAGAGATTAAACGTCAGGTGACTGTTGCCATAGAAGAAGCCGATGCATTGCTTTTTGTAGTCGATATTCTGAATGGGATTACCGACTTTGACCTTGAGGTGGCTAATATTTTACGCAGGGGCAAAAAACCGGTAGTGCTGGTGGCTAATAAAGCCGACACATTTGATTTACAATATCAGGCTGCCGAATTTTATGGCTTTGGTCTTGGTGAGCCTTTTGTGGTTTCCGCGATTAATGGTTCAGGAACCGGTGAGTTGCTTGATGAGGTGATGAAACATTTGAACCCTGACACCGACGGAGAGCCTGATGAAGAGTTACCTCGTTTTGCTGTTGTAGGACGTCCAAATGCAGGTAAATCATCGTTGGTCAATGCTTTTATTGGTGGCGAACGTACCATTGTTACAGATATTCCCGGCACTACCCGTGACTCCATTTATACCCGTTATACTAAATTCGGACACGATTTCTATTTGGTGGATACCGCCGGAATTCGAAAGAAGAGCAAAGTAAGCGAAGATCTTGAATTTTACTCCGTGCTTCGTTCCATACGCGCTATCGAAAGTTCGGATGTGTGTATTTTGATGATAGATGCCACTCGTGGCATAGAAAGTCAGGACCTCAATATTTTTTCATTGATCCAGAAAAACCGTAAAGGGCTGGTTGTCTGTGTGAATAAATGGGATTTGATTGAAAATAAACAATCGAATGACATCAAAGTGTTGGAAGCCGAAATACGTGAGCGTTTGGCTCCGTTTGTCGATTTCCCCATTATATTTACCTCTGCTACTACCAAGCAACGCATCTTTAAGGTGATTGAAACCGCAGTGGAAGTATATAAAAATAAAACGCGAAGAATTGTTACCAATAAGCTCAATGAATTCTTTTTGCCACTGATTGAAAATTATCCGCCACCGGCAATCAAAGGCAAGTATATTAAAATAAAGTACGTAACTCAATTGCCTGACACGCAGGTTCCTACTTTTGTTTTCTTTGCCAACCTCCCTCAGTATGTCAAAGATCCATATCTTCGTTTCTTAGAAAATAAGCTACGTGCTACCTGGGATTTTACAGGAACTCCCATGTTGCTATTTATGCGTCAGAAATAAGCATTCTCTTTTAATTTCGATGTTTTTTTGTTGAATAATTTTGTATTTGGGCATTTGTATATGTATCTTTGTACTAATAAATGCCTTATTGTCAAATATTTTAATTTAAATTCTCAATGAAAGCTCACTATTTATTTTATACCGCTGCTTTTGTGCTGACTCTCTTTTGTATGTGTCCTGTCGCGGTTTCTGCACAACAAGTAGATCCTTCAAAAACGTCAGAATCGTTTGAGCAGCGCTTAACTCAGATCAATCAACAGGAAAGTGCTTTGAACACCGAACAAAGCGAACTGGACACGAAGAAGAATGAGTTGAATGATAAGCAGACGAATTTGAACAACGAAAAAAAGCGGCTTAAACAAGATCAAAGTCAGTTCAAAGATGATCAGAAAACGCTGAAAACAAAACAAGGGTTAGCCAAGCAAGAACGTAAACGCATTGATGCCGTTGAAAAAATTTTGCAAACGAAAGAAAAACTTACACCGGGTTTGGAGGTCACTTCCGACAAGGAAAATCTTCGCATAGATCGCGAGAAAGCAAAGGATTACGAAGATCAGCTTGATATTAACAACGAGAAGCTAAAGTCGGAAAACGAGATTTTAAATAACAGAGGAAGACAGATTGATCAGCAACAATCTGAATTAAATGTTATTAAGCGAGATTTAGATCGTCAGCAACGTGCCCTTAAAGATAAATTTTCGCTACTGAAAGATTCTAAAAAGCAACTTGAGTCGGATAAGAAAAAGCAATTAACTGAAGAAAAAAAGTGAAATAGAAGAGCCATCAATTTTCTATTCTGTGCATGATATATACAATCCGAAAAGACGGTCGTAACGGGCTAAATTCTTTTCGGATTTTTCATAATAAAACTATCATTTTCAGGTTATATATTTATGATTTGCTTCTTTTTTGTCGTTATCTTATTTCTTTGAAATTAGTGATAAAAGGAAGTATTTTCAGTGATTGTGTTAATTGCCTGTTGTGAGAAATGAAAAAATACGTAAAATCGCTTGTTACAGAGCATTTTCTGCAAGTTCTTTTATAGAAAACTTTATCTTTGCACAATTCTTCGAGGGTTGAGATTTTGCAAAAATGTGGAAGTACCGTCCAACTGAAGGGACCCATGTAGATAAATTGTCATTCAACCTGTTAGTATCTTACAACAATGTGTGAATTCGGCATAGACTATTCCGAAATCATTGTGGTAGAGTATTATAATATAAATTCAGAACTCTGTGAATAATAGAATCGCTATTAAGCTCAAACTGGGTGTGTTGGCAATTTTCCTTTGTTGGTTGCCAATCACTGCTGTTGCTCAAGGATACGATTATGATGCGCATGAACATTCAATAGCTGTCGGTATCGGTATGGGATATATGTTTAGCGATGCCGCAGCAACCGTAAATCCGCATGGAATATTTCTAAAAGACTTTACTGCTCAGGATGTTGGCTTTGTAGGAGCTGTGGAATACAGAAAATACCTGAAGGCTGGATTAGCGTACGTTGCATGTGTGCAATATACGAAATTCAAGGGGACTAAAGATAGTACGCGTCACCCTCGCGATTATCAGTACGTATCGCATGTGGGAGAGGTTTCTTATTTGCTTAATCTGGAATTCTTTTCTTTTTTCTCTCAACGAAGAATTCCCATTGATATATATGGAGTTGCCGGAGTGGGTGGAGTAGGTGCTTACATCTCTTCTCAAAGCTTTTCGCCTACTTCGGGCCGTCCAAATGCAGGTGATAAAACTTCTCGCGGAGGTATAGGTGTGAATGCTATTGCAGGGTTGGGCTTAAGATTGCCGCTTACCAGTTTGATAGATTTAAGGATAGAAGGAACTTATCATACCGGCACTGCTGATTATCTGGATGGATATTTACCCTATTACTCTAAACATCCTGATTTGTTTGTGCTGGGAGTCGTTAAAGTCTCTTTCCGCTTATTCGACCATTCTTGCAACTGTTTCCCTGTTAATTAGCAGATTGCAAATAGGTAGCCACATTTTTTTCTATTCTGCTTTTGATGTCGGTTGTGTCAAATCGCTCGAAAGAATCTCCTGTAATATTTTCGAAAAGTTCAATGTAACGTTCGCTGATGCTGTTGACTATCTCTTCGGTCATTTCAGGAATCTGTTGGCCTTCTTTGCCCTGAAACCCATTCTCCATCAACCATTTACGTACAAACTCCTTTGAGAGTTGTTTTTGTGCTTCTTCCTTTTCAAACCTATCTTGATAACCTTCGGCATAAAAATAGCGTGAAGAGTCGGGTGTATGAATCTCGTCAATCAGGTAAATTTGCCCGTTATACTTGCCAAATTCGTATTTCGTATCTACAAGAATCAGCCCTTTTTGAGCAGCAATTTCTGCACCGCGGGCAAACAAAGCCAATGTGTATTTTTCGAGTACTGCATATTCTTCAGCCGACACTAATCTTTGTGCAATAATTTCTTCTTTTGAAATATCTTCATCATGTTGTCCCAATTCAGCTTTTGTGGTGGGAGTAATAATAGGCTGAGGGAATCGTTGATTTTCGCGCATTCCGTCAGGAAGAGTTACTCCGCAAATTTGGCGAATGCCATTTTTATAGGTGCGCCAGGCACTTCCGCAAAGGTAAGCCCGTACAATCATCTCAACCGGATATGATTCACAACGCAATCCCACAGTAACCATAGGGTCGGGTGAGGCAAGCTTCCAATTAGGACAAATATCAGCACTTGCATCCAAAAATTTTGCGGCAATCTGATTCAACATTTGTCCTTTGTAAGGAATACCTTTGGGCAAAACCACATCAAAAGCTGAAATCCGATCGGTAGCTACCATTACCAGCAGGTTGTCAATGCTGTATACATCGCGTACTTTGCCATGATACACTCCGGTTTGTCCGGAAAAATGGAAGTCGGTTGCAGTTAATGCTTGTCTCATCAGAAAATCAATTATGGATTATTACATTATGAAAAACAGGGCTTTGATAGCACAAATTTTATATTCAGCGCAGGTGGCTTAAATTTCCCAGGAATCTAAACTGTTCAATAAATCTGCGAAATTTTTAATTTTTGATTTGGCTTGTACCTGTTCAATTTGCTCTACCAGTTCATCGTTGTAAGTGGCAGTTGTAAAGTCACGAATCACGCCCATTGCCACTGGAAAATCAGGGCCGGTCATAATGGCCAGCTTGAGATGCATAGTGCTGTCTTCGGTAGTAGCATCGTGCACAAGGATGTCTTTTTCGGTGATGCCGTTTTCGCCAAGAGTGACAACTTTCAGGTTAAAACCATCCAGCATCAGACCTTTTTCATTTTCTTTGCCAAAAAGCATCGGTTCTCCGTGTTTCAGCAAAATGGTGCGCTCGGCACGAAACTCCTTGCTGCTAAGTTCTTTGTGAACTCCATCGTTGAATATAACGCAGTTTTGCAACACCTCAACCACTGAAGTGCCTTTGTGTTTTGCAGCTAACAGCATCACATCGGCTGAAGTCTTGGTATCCACATCAATGGTGCGGGCAAAGAAAGTGCCACGTGCGCCAAATGCTAATTCGGCAGGGCGAAAAGGTCTTTCGATGGTTCCGAAAGGTGAAGATTTGGTAACCAAACCTTTTTGAGATGTGGGTGAATATTGACCTTTGGTTAATCCGTAAATCTCATTGTTGTGCAGCACAATGTTGATATCGATATTACGGCGAACAGCATGTATAAAGTGATTTCCTCCGATTGCCAAACAGTCGCCATCGCCGGTAAATTGCCACACGGTTAGCGCTGGATTGGCAGCTTTTACACCGGTAGCCACAGCCGCAGCTCGGCCATGAATGGTGTGAAAACCGTAGGTATTCATGTAATAGGTCAGTCGTGAAGAACAACCGATACCTGAAATAACGGCAGTTTGAGAAGGATCAACGCCCAATTCGGCCATCGCCTTGTAGATGGAATTCAGGATGGCAAAATCACCGCAACCCGGGCACCAACGCACGTATTGGTCGCTTTTAAAATCTTGAGCAGTATATGTTTGTGAACTCATAGTAGGCAGATTAAAGAGAAGTGATGTAGTCTACAATTTCGTGAACTTCAAATGGTTGTCCTTGCACCTTGTTGAATTGCAAATAGGTAAATTCGCTCATTTGCGATCGCAGATAAGAGACGAATTGGCCGTTATTTAACTCACAAACCACAATTTTCTTGTAGCGTGAGAGTACTTCGCGTGTGTTTCGGGGCAATGGCATGATATAGTTGAAATGAGCTAACGCAGCTTTTGACCCTATTTCATTCAACTTATCGACGGCTGACCGTAAATGTCCGCAGGTACCACCCCAACCTACTATCAAAGTGTCGGCAGAGGAGTCGCCATATACTTCCAGTTCAGGTATGTAATCGGCAATTTTATCAATCTTTGCCTTGCGGATATTCACCATACGTTGGTGGTTGTGTCCATCGGTGGAGATAGCGCCGCTATCAAAGTCTTTTTCAAGACCCCCAAGGCGATGCATGTACCCTTTGGTGCCGGGAGCAACCCAGTAACGGTTTAGTTTTACGGGATCGCGCATATAGGCTTTCCATGGTTCACCTTCTTTTGGGCGGGGAGGGGTAATAGATGGATAGTCTTTAAGTTTAGGTAATTTCCACAATGAGGTGCCATTGGCAATAAAACCATCGGTAAGTAATATAACCGGAGTGATGTGTTCTACTGCTATTTTTGCTGCCATATAGGCAAAATCAAAACAGTCGTCGGGCGTGCCGGCAGCAATCACTACAAGTGGGCTTTCGCCGTTGCGTCCGTAGAGTGCTTGCAAAAGATCGGCTTGTTCTGTTTTGGTGGGGAGACCTGTGGAAGGACCGCCACGTTGAACATCAATGATTACCAACGGTAATTCGGCCATTACAGCTAAGCCGATAGCTTCGCTTTTGAGTGCTAAACCCGGACCAGAGGTGTTGGTGGCTGCCAGGTTGCCTGCAAAGCTGGCTCCAATGGCGGTACATATACCGGCAATCTCATCTTCGGATTGAATAACCCGTACACCTAAATCTTTACGAGCTGCCAGTTCGTGCATAATATCGGTGGCAGGAGTAATGGGGTAACTTCCCAGAAAGAGTTGGAGTCCTGCTTTTTCAGCAGCAGCAATCAAGCCGAAAGCGGCGGCTTTGTTACCGCTGATGCTTGTATAACGTCCTTTGTCAATATCGGATTTGGCTACATGGTAGGTTGATATAGAGGCGTGGGTATTACTCCCATAATGAAAGCCATCAATAAGTACCTTGATGTTAGCGCGCAAAATATCAGGTTTCTTCGAGAATTTTGTTTCCAGAAAGTGTTGAGCTTGCTCAATAGGGCGGTTGAATAACCAGCAGGCTAATCCCAACGCAAACATATTTTTAGAGCGAACAATGGTTTTATTGTCGAATCCACTGCTTTCGAGGCTCAATTTAGTAAGATCGGTCAATGGTGCACCGAGGAGTTGCACATTTTTCAATCCCAGTTCTTCAAATGGGTTGTCGGTTACGAAACCTGCCTTTTTTAATCCTGAGTCATCGAAGGTATTTTCATCATAAAGAATAACACCGCCGGGTTTTATGGCTTCTACATTGACTTTCAATGCAGCAGGATTCATAGCAACCAGAACATCGGCCTGGTCGCCCGGTGTATTGATTTTTTGAGCGCCCAGATGTACCTGAAAGCCGGAAACTCCGCCTAAGGTTCCTTGTGGTGCACGAATTTCGGCAGGATAGTCGGGGAAAGTGGAAATTTCGTTGCCAAGAATGGCTGATAGATTAGAAAATAGGGTACCGGTAAGTTGCATTCCATCGCCGGAGTCGCCGGAGAAACGAACTACTACCTGATCCAATTCAATTACTTTTGCAGTTTCTGACATAAGATGGTTATTGAATGGGAAATTAAATATCAGTAAAATAGCTGATTATGTAAAAAAGTGTGATTTTTTAAAGCGCTTCAAAGGTACAACTTATTTTCTATGTGTCGCTGTTTTTTATGCTTCTTTGAACAAAAAAATTGAATTTCTTTAGTCCTGCGATTCTTACAAAGGCGTATGTGAAAAGGGGAATCATGGTGATAAAAAAAGTCGGTTGACAAAGGCTGCCAACCGACTTTAAAATATTGGGTGTTATTTACGTTCTTCGACCGGAATATAAGGCTTCCGTTCCTTCACGTTTTTGTAAGCAGGACGAATGATGCGCTTGCTTTCAAAGTTTAGCTCTTCAATGCGGTGAGCCATCCAACCGGCAATACGCGCCATTGCAAAAATAGGCGTAAATACCTCTTTCGGCAGTCCAATCATTTCATACACAAAGCCCGAATAGAAGTCAACGTTGGCGCATACACGCTTGTTTACATTGTTGCCTTTGAATTCCATAAAGGTTTCAACAGAAAGCTTTTCGAGTAGTTCGAGGAAAGCAAACTCTTTGTCGAGTCCTTTTTCTTTTGCAAGATCGCGCGCCATCACTTTCAAAATTTCGGCACGTGGGTCGGAAATTGTATAGACGGCATGGCCGATACCATAAATCAATCCTGTACGGTTATATGCCTCTTTTTTGAGCATTTTTAGTAAATAGGCTTTGATTTCGGCTTCGTCTTTCCAGTCGGAAATATTGTCTTTCAGGTGGTTGAACATGTCTATCACCTTCAGGTTGGCTCCCCCATGCAACGGGCCTTTCAGTGAGCCGATAGCAGCGGTAACAGATGAATAAGTGTCGGTACCCGATGAACTGGTCACACGGATGGTAAACGTGGAGTTGTTCCCTCCGCCGTGGTCGGCATGAAGTACCAGTGCCATGTCCAACACTCTGGCATCCAGCTCTGTGTAGTTGTCTGGGCCTTTGAGCATATAGAGGAAGTTTTCGGCAATCGACAGGTTATCCTTTGGATGACGAATGGCCATTGTACGTCCCTGATAGGTATGGCGCATACTGTGATAAGCATAGGCAATGATGGTCGGGAATTTAGCAATGAGTGAAACAGCTTGTTTCATTAAGTTTTCCCGCGAAGTGTTGTCGGCTTCTTCATCGAAAGTGTACATAATCATCACCGAACGAGCCAAAATATTCATAATATCGTGACCCTGAAGTTGTAAGATGCTGAATTTCGACATGTCTTCCACGCGAAGTTGTTCTGTAATCAACGCATTAAAAGATTCCAGTTCTTCAGCTGTGGGCAAATAACCTGACAATAAAAGAAATACCGATTCTTCAAACCCGAAGCGACGAGTTCTTTGCAACGATTCGGCAATCTCTTCTACATCAATTCCCCGATATATCAATTTACCAGGAATGGCTTTCAAAGGAGCTCCTTCTTGTCGTTCGTACCCTACAACATCGCCAATGGTGGTCAGTCCGACCAATACTCCTGAGTGGTCTTCATTTCGCAAACCACGTTTTACATTAAATTTCGCAAATAGTTCGTTGTCGATATGACTTGTCACCTTGATGGATTCCGTCAACTTTTGAATAATGTCGTTTGTACTCATAATAATCTAATAATTATGTCAATGCGAACCGGAGAAATCCATTCTGCTTTTCAGAATTTCTTTGGTCAAATCAACGATTAAACTTAAAATGTGGGGATTCCACGTTTCTATTTGTAATGTATCAGAATGTTTCTTCTTATAATAATTCAATCAATGCTTCCGCATATTCCTGAGTTGAAAGCAATGTAGCGTTTTGAGTCTGAGAATAGAGGTCGGCTGTCATTTTACGCTCTGCCATCAATTTTTCAATTGCTGCATCAATCAACACCGATGCCTCACTCCATCCAATATAATCGAGCAACATTGCACCCGAAAGGAGCAATGACGATGGGTTGGCTTTGCCTGTGCCGGCAATGTCGGGAGCGGTGCCGTGAGTTGCCTCAAAAATGGCATGTCCGCTGTTGTAGTTGATGTTTGCTCCGGGTGCTATTCCTATTCCACCTACGCAGGCTGCTAATTGGTCGGACACATAGTCGCCGTTGAGGTTCATGGTGGCAATTACCGAATGTTCTTCGGGATGCAACAACGATTCCTGCAAAAATGCATCGGTTATCACGTCTTTGATAATGATTTTATCTTCCTTGAGGGCTTGTTTATAGACCGCTTCGGCTGCTTCTTTCCCCTCACTTTTCTTTATTTGTTGATATTCTGCCCAAGTGAATACTTTGTCGCCAAATTCACGTTCTGCCAACGCATAACCCCAATTTTTGAATGCACCTTCAGTAAACTTCATAATGTTTCCTTTGTGCACAAGCGTCACAGACGGCAATTTTCTATCCACTGCATATTGAATAGCCGCACGCACTAACCGTTCGGAACCGTCTTTGGATACTGGTTTCACGCCAAACGATGAAGTTTCGGGAAAACGCACTTTGGTGACACCCATCTCTTCAATAAGGAAACGGCGAAACTTTTCGCACTCGGCGCTGCCGGTCATGTATTCGATACCGGCATAAATATCTTCGGTATTTTCGCGGAAAATGACCATGTTCACATTCTCGGGATGCTTCACCGGCGAGGGAACTCCCTGAAACCAACGAACCGGTCGCTGGCAGACAAACAAATCGAGTGTTTGGCGTAAGGCCACGTTCAATGAGCGGATACCGCCGCCAATAGGGGTGGTAAGCGGGCCTTTAATGCCCACTAGATACTCCTGAAATGCCGCCAATGTTTCATCGGGCAACCATGAGCCGGTTTGGTTGAAGGATTTTTCGCCCGCCAACACCTCTTTCCACTCAATATTGCGTGTTCCGGCATATACTTTTGCTACGGCAGCATTTATCACAGCTTGTGTCGCTTGGGTAATTTCGGCACCAATGCCATCTCCTTCAATAAAAGGAATGGTCACATTATCGGGAACGGTCAGTTTGCCGTTGGTACAGGTTATTTTCATGTGTGTAATTTTAATTTGTTTTGTTATACATCGTTGTTGTAAATGCATGGGCGTGCATCTCTACATCAACCGTTCTCCACCCGGAGAATACCACTTGCAAACCTGCAGGAAGCTTTCTCTGTTCGGAGAATGTCTCCTGCAATTGTGATGACCCGTTCTCCACCCGGAGAATGTCTCCTGCAAACCTGCGAGAAGCTTTCTCCAAGTGGAGAATGTCTCCTGCAATTCGGGAGAGGCTTTCTCCATCAGGAGAACCCTTCCTGCAATGTTGGGAGCGGTTTTCTCCACTCGGAGAATGTCTCCTGCAACTGTGGGCGCCCCACTCACCATCCTGAGAATGTCTCCTGCAATTGTGGGCGACCCATTCACCATCCTTGTGACAATAGTTCTTCTACTCTAACAGATTTTCAGGTTCCCCTCCCTCGGAGGGGTTAGGGGAGGTCACCTATTTCATGATATTCAATGCACTTCCGGCTTTGAACCACTCTATCTGCTCCTGATTGTAAGTGTGATTGACCAAAAACCACTCTTCGCTGCTGTCGGTATGATGCACTTTGACGGTGAGCGGTTTGCCGGGTTCAAATTCGGTCAGACCGATAATGTCTAACGTATCATCTTCCTGCACTTTATCGTAATCGGCCGCATGGGCAAACGTAAGCGCCAACATGCCCTGTTTCTTCAGGTTGGTTTCATGAATACGGGCAAACGATTTGCTGAGAATGACTTTTACTCCCAAAAATCGTGGTTCCATGGCTGCATGTTCGCGCGAGGAGCCTTCGCCGTAGTTCTCTTCGGCCACCACAATCGATGAAATACCGTTGCTTTTCAATACTTTTGCCACTTGCGACACTTTGCCATAGCTCTTGTCCAATGGATTGAGCACCTCGTTGGTCTTTCCATTGAATGCATTCATGGCACCCATCAAGAGGTTGTCGGAGATATTTTGGAGATGGCCGCGGAAACGCAACCATTCACCCGCCATCGAAATATGGTCGGTGGTGCATTTGGCCTGTGTCTTAATAAGCAGTGCCAAACCCGTGTAATCGTTGCCATCCCAAGGTGCAAAGGGTTGCAGTTTCTGTAAGCGTTGCGAGTCGGGAGCAATTTTTACTTCTATTGCTGCGCCATCGGCAGGAGGTACAAGACACCCCGAGTCGCCTTGTACAAATCCCTGTTTAGGCAATTCGTCGCCGAATGGTTCATTCAGTTTTACTGCTTCTCCGTTTTTATTGAGCAATGAATCGGTCAACGGATTGAACGTCAATCGTCCGGCCAAAGTCAATGCGGTCACTAAATTGGGCGAAGTGACAAAATGATAGGTATTCGGATTACCATCGGCACGTTTGGCAAAGTTCCGGTTGAACGACGAAACAATAGAGTTCAACGCCACAGGGTTATCAGTCTGGCGTTTCCATTGACCGATACAAGGGCCGCAGGCGTTGGCCATCACAAGTCCTCCAAATTGTTTGAACGGTTCGAGCAAGCCATCGCGTTCGGCGGTGGCGCGCACCTTTTCAGAGCCTGGCGAAAGAATAAATTTGGCCGTTGTCTCAATTTGCTGTTCGTTGGCCTGTCGGGCGATTGAGGCGGCGTGAGCCAAATCCTCGTACGATGAGTTGGTGCACGAGCCAATAAGTCCTACTTCAACGACTTCAGGATAATTCTTTCCTTTTACAATCTTCACAAATTCCGAAATTGGATGAGCGGCATCGGGCGTGAACGGGCCGTTGATGTAAGGCTCCAGTTCATCGAGATTGATTTCAATCACGCGGTCGTAATAGCTTTCGGGCGATTGAGCCACGGCATTATCGGCACTCAAATCGGCGGCGATTAAAGCCGCTTCGGCGGCAATGTCAGCCCGTCCGGTGGCTTTCAGATAATCCGCTGTTTTATTATCGAAAGGGAAAATAGAAGTTGTAGCACCCACTTCGGCTCCCATGTTGCAAATAGTGGCTTTTCCTGTAGCCGATATAGAAGCTACACCTTCGCCAAAATATTCGATAATGGCATTGGTACCGCCTTTCACAGTCAGGATTCCGGCCAATTTCAGAATCACATCTTTGGGCGATGTCCATCCATTCAGCCTTCCCGTGAGTTTTACCCCAATAATTTTGGGCATTTTCAGTTCCCATGGCATACCCACCATTACATCTACTGCATCGGCACCACCCACACCTATGGCAATCATGTTTAAGCCACCTGCATTAGGCGTGTGAGAGTCGGTGCCAATCATCATTCCACCTGGGAAAGCATAGTTTTCTAATACTACCTGATGAATGATTCCGGCACCGGGTTGCCAAAAGTCGATGCCATATTTTTGTGACACTGAAAGAAGAAAATCATACACCTCTTTGTTAGTCACATTGGCCTGATCAAGATCGATAGATGCCCCTGTTTTGGCAGTAATAAGGTGGTCGCAGTGGACTGAAGAAGGAACTGCAGTACGACTTTTTCCTGCATTCATAAATTGCAACAAGGCCATTTGCGCAGTTGCATCCTGCATTGCCACACGGTCGGGTGCAAAGTACGCATAGTCTGTACCCCGTTGATACACACTTATTTTTTTGTTGTCAAAAAGATGTACATATAAAATCTTTTCGGCTAAGGTTAGCGGGTGTTGCAATTGCGCACGCACTGCTGTTAGCCGAGTTTTATATTCGGAATAAAAATTGGGAGGAAGAATGTTGTTTTGCATCGTAGTAAAAATTATGGTTCCAAACGACACCAACTTTCGGAGTGCGAAAAACACTCATAAAGATGGCATACAGCTGTTTAGAAGTGTTACGAGAAAATGTAGAAACCCTATTTATAAAAAGCAAGCAGGTAGCAGGAGTTAGTCCGAAATGATTCGACTCTCCCGCTATCTGCGTACTAGTAAGTTAAGGTTCAATTATTGATCAAGCTTTCAGGAAAGCATCGATACTTGCGGCTGTGTCGCGACCCGAAGCAATGGCCCGTACAACAAGTGTTGCACCCAAAGCGGCATCGCCTGCAGCAAATACTTTATTCACGGATGTTTGGTGATTGTCGTTTACAGCTACGTTCTTGCGTTCATTCAGGTCAACGCCAAGTTCTTGTAAAAATCCTTCGTAAAGAGGATGGATGAATCCCATTGACAAGAAGACCAAATCGGCTTTTATCACCTCTATTTTGCCGGTACGCTGTATATTCATACGTCCGTTATCATCTTTTACCCATTCAACCTCTTCCACTTCCACGCCCACCAATTGGCCGTTTTCGCCGATAAAGCGAAGCGTATCTAAGTTCCAGCGACGTTCGCAGCCTTCCATGTGAGAAGAAGATGTTTTGAGCACCATCGGATAGAGTGGCCAGGGTGTTTCGGGATTATACCCAACCGGAGGTTTCGGCATAATTTCTATTTGAGTGATTTTCTCCGCCCGTTGACGCACCGATGTGCCCACACAGTCGGAACCGGTATCGCCCCCTCCAATTACCAATACATGTTTGCCTTTAGCCGAAATTTTATTTTCCGCGCTAATTACTTTTCCTGCAATAATCCGGTTTTGTTGTTGTAGAAATTCCAATGCAAAGTAGATGCCTTTCAGGTCGCGTCCCGGGGCTTTTAAGTCTCTGGGAATCCCGGCGCCAATGGCAACGCAAACTGCATCGTAATCATGCAGAATATCCTTCGTGGTAATATCTTTGCCGATATTTACAGAGGTTTTGAATTCAACACCCTCGGCTTTCATCAAATCCATACGGCGTTCGATTACCGATTTGTGAAGTTTAAAATCAGGGATTCCTAAACGTAACAAACCGCCAATCGTTTCGTCTTTTTCAAAAACAGTGACCGAATGACCCTTGCGGTTGAGACGGTTGGCACACGCCATGCCGGCAGGTCCCGAACCGATTACAGCCACTTTTTTGCCTGTGCGGATTTTGGGCGGTCTTGGAGAAATCATTCCTTCCAAAAATACCCGTTCGGCCACAGCAGCTTCGTTTTCGCGAATGGTGATGGGCTGTTCATGCAATTTCAGGACACACGATTTTTCACAAGGAGCAGGGCATACACGTCCTGTAAACTCCGGAAAATCGTTTGTGTCGGAGAGTACTTTATAGGCTTGTAGCCATTTTCCTTTGTAGGCTAAATCTTGCCATTC
>Ga0302286_10000201_pt1 | contig 50100 bp, 38 predicted proteins | sample III_Fen_E2_3_FD_198765 | JGI IMG/M metagenome (GOLD analysis project Ga0302286, IMG submission 198765) | Peat permafrost microbial communities from Stordalen Mire near Abisko, Sweden - III_Fen_E2_3 | ecosystem: Environmental > Terrestrial > Soil > Wetlands > Permafrost | place: Sweden: Abisko...
CAAATACCTAAAAGATATAAATTAAAAAACCGATAACAGCCACAAATACAGCCACAAACAGTATTAATTCGAGGGATGAAGGTTCATCATCCGATAGGTTAACAACAAGAATATTATACAAAAACGATAAGAATTTTCTCATGACAAAAAATCTTACAAGGAAATTATCTCACAAAATGCGGCATCTCATTCGGAATCTCAAAAGTGATTTCAATCAGCCCTTTCACTTCTCCGCTTTCGCGCCAGGGTGTCTGATAAATCATTTTCTTTATCCCATTTTTCTCAACCGTATAAATATTGCTTTCGCCGGTTTCAATCAACTGGCAAATCTTTTCCCACGAGGCAGGCATGTGGCAATCTTTCAGGTTTTGGCCTATCAAATCGCCGTATTTTGCAAATTGCGATTTAGAGCAATCGTTACAATAAACCACCACGCCTTCTTTGTCGCATACAGTGGCTGCACCATCAATTTCTTTCAAATAATCGAACCCCATAAGTATGTCGGTTTTTGTGCAAATGTACAAAAAAAATCGTTTTACGCGCTGTCAGCATTTTGCCTGCCATATAAAAGTCGAAGCCCGTTGACCAATGCGTACTATGGGCAACTATGGTACACAAAAAAAGCCGACTCATATAAGTCGGCTTCTATTATAAAATACATTGTAAAAAAGTGATCCTACCGGGAATCGAACCCAGACCAACAGAACCGGAATCTGCCATTCTATCCATTAAACTATAGGACCTTTTAGGGAGTGCAAAAATACACTTTTTTGAGCATATTTCCACAATCGAAGGCAGATTCTGCGTAATGGATATTTTTTACAATGGATATGCGCGTAAATAATTGCTTAAGGGCGAAGACTCTTTAGTACAAAGTCAACAATTTCGGCCTTGCGTTTTTTCGCAAATTCGGGATAATCCAAGCCATCCCAATTGAAAATATATTGCGAAAACGAGCGATTGATAAATACTGAGAAAAGCAAAGAGAAAGTGCTAAATAGCAATTCCTTTGTTTCAATAGGACGAATTTCGCCTTTTTCGATAGCCTCTTTTGTTTGACGATCAAAACGCAAATGGATTTCTTGAGGGAAAAGAGTAATTCTCCGTTTCAGGAAATTCAAACGTTGCGGATTGTTCAAAAATTCATTTACAATAAATAAAGGCATTTTCGGACTGTTGATAAACAGGTCGAACTGAGCTGATACCATTTGTTCCAGTCTTGGCAAAAAAGCTTTTTCGCCATCAACCGCTTCGGTGAAAACGACTAATACTTGTTTGTACTTGTTGATAAATACCATTTCAAAAAGATTCTCTTTTGATCTGAAATAGTAATGCACCAAAGCATGATTTACTTCTGCACGGCGTGCAATTTCAGTAGTTTTTGAGGCGCTGAATCCTTTTTCTAAAAAGACTTCTTCTGCAGCCATCAAAATGCGATGTTCTGTGTTAATTCCTTTCATTGTTACAATAGTTGGTTTGGTTAGTTATTTATTATAGCACTTTAAGTTATAACTGTATTGCAAATTGAGACATCCATTATATTTTCCTCTGCTTTAGAGATAATAGTTTGACACATCCTGTTTACAATGGTTTAAATTATTTTTTTTATTTGTTCTATTACATTTTACTGTGCCGCAAAAATAGTAGTAATCAATGAATAAAACAATAAAAAAAAAGATATTTTTGATTTTCTAACGCAAATATTTTCTATTAGCTTTGCTTTGCAATATTTTTTAACAAGATCATTATGAGAAGTTCAATAATAATTGTGTGTATATTTTTGTTTATCTGCGTATTACCTGATATTTTCCTTTATCGGAAAGTTATACTGCGCACTAACAGAAATTGGCTAAAAAAACTCTACTGGGTTGTTTCTGTTTTATTCTATCTGGGTATTATATGTTTGTTTGCAGCACTTCCCCACGCACATAGCGAATCGTTGCTTCAGGTTTTCATTTGGTTTAACTGGTTATTGTTAACAATATACCTTCCTAAGTTATTGTTTTCCATATTTTTAGGCATCGACAAAGCATTCACTTATCTGTTTCATTTTCGGATTCATCCGTTTTCCTATCTGGGAGGCGTATTCGCATGTTTGCTTTTTATCGGCTTTATATATGGAGCATTAATCGGACGTTTTGACGTAGAGTTAAAGCGGGTTACCGTTACATGCGACTCATTACCTCCGGCCTTCGATGGGTTGAAGATAGTGCAAATTTCAGATTTACACGTCGGCAGCCAATCACCTAAAAGCACTTTTTGGGCAAAAGAGGTGCAACAAATCAATGCTGAACACCCCGATCTCGTGGTGATGACCGGTGACATGATCGACAATTATGCTTCTGAGCTCAATCCCAACGTTGTGAATACGTTAAGCCATTTGCAGGCTAAAAGCGGAAAGTTTTCTATTCTTGGCAATCACGATTATGGCGATTATTCACACTGGCCTACTGCCGAAGCAAAAAAAGCAAATCTGGATTCACTCAAACAAAGAGAAAAACGTATGGGCTTTCGTCTTTTGACTGACGAACACCTATTTATTACAAAACAATCTGACACTCTTGTTATAGCAGGAGTTCAGAATTGGAGCAAACCTCCGTTTCATTGCTACGGAAACCTCTCCAAAGCGGTGAAAGGAACCGAACGTTTTCCTTTTGTGTTGCTGCTCTCTCACGATCCCAACCACTGGATGGCTCAGGTGGTGAACTATCCGAACATTCGCCTGATGCTTGCCGGACACACTCACGGGATGCAATTGGGAATTAACCACTTCGGAATTCACTGGTCACCGGCACAATGGATGTTTAAACAATGGGATGGGCTTTATCACTATCAAAACAAAGATCTCTATGTCAATCGTGGATTAGGCTACATCGGCGTACCACTACGCCTTGGAATGCCTCCTGAAATCACGGTATTGACCTTACGAAAGAAATAATCGAATTATTTGATATATAAAATACAAAGATATACACTTTTTTCCTTTTTCCAAACATACACCTAATATTTAACATTTTTAAGAAACTAATTGATTAATGAAATGGCACACTTCCTGATTTTGCAATCCCCGAAAAATCCCCTATCTTTGTCGTAATATAAAGAAGAAGCGCTACATTATGATTAATAGGATTTTGCTTCGTATTAAGATCGTCCAGATTGTATTTTCATACTACAAAAGTGGCGAAAAACCATACGAAATTGCCGAAAAAGAGCTATTTCACAGTATTGAGAAGAGCTATGAACTTTATCACCACTTACTCATGCTGTCTATCGAAATTACGCGCTACGCCCGTAACAAAATTGATTCCGGCTTACAAAAATACAGACCTACTGCCGAAGAGTTGAGCCCAAATCTACGTTTTGCAGAGAACCGTTTTATTGTTCAATTAGAACAAAATGACGCATTTAACAAGTATGTAGTTAAAAAGAAACTTTCATGGGTCGACTGTCCTGAAGTGATAAAATCGCTGTTTGATGAAATTATATCTTCGTCAGTTTATGCCGAATATATGAATAGCGAAACCAATGATTACGAAGCCGACAAAGAACTTTGGCGTAAGATTTTCCGCAATGAAATTCTTACCAGCGAAGCACTTTCGGGAGCACTCGAAGATCAGAGCATATACTGGTGTGCCGAAGCTGATTTTATCATTAGTTTTATTCTCAAAACGATAAAACGCTTTGAAGAAAAGAACGAATCAAAACAACCGTTGATGCCCATGTTTAGCCATGACGATGACAGGGAATTTGCGCGGAAACTGTTTGCCGATACACTTACACACGGCGATGAAAACCGTTTATTGATTGAGGAATTTACAAAGAACTGGGAATTGGATCGGATTGCTTTTATGGATGTAGTCATCATGATGGTGGCACTTGCCGAACTTAACGATTTTCCGACTATCCCCATCAATGTAACACTGAACGAGTATATTGAAATTGCCAAACAATACAGTACCGAAAAGAGCGGTACCTTTGTAAATGGCGTACTCGACAAAATTGTGACCCATTTGAAAAAAGAGGGTAAATTATTAAAAGTAAGCTGATTTAATTCAGTATCAAATTTTATATTCATTATTTTACAATTCAACTTATGAACACATTAGCTGTTATTTTACAAGCTCCTGCAGCAGGTGCACAACCAGGCGGAATGGGTAGTTATTCAGGCATCATTATGATTGTCCTGCTTTTTGTTGTATTCTACTTTTTCATGATTCGTCCGCAATCGAAACGTCAAAAAGAAATTAAAAACTTTCGTGCTGCCATGAAAGTGGGTGATAAAGTAATAACTTCGGGCGGTATTTACGGTCGTGTAAAAGAAATCAGCGACGATACCGTATTGCTCGAAATCGATGAAAATGTACGTGTTCGCGTGGACAAAAGCTCTGTTTTTGCAACAGCTGCCGATACGCAACAAACGAAATAACCGACAAACACATGTCTGCTCCAAAAGCAATAAAGCAGATAGTTAGCTTTAGCAAAAAGGCAAAGGCTCCTTTCCCCACGAAAGAGGCTTTTGTCTTTTTGTCGTTTTTAATATTATCAACCTTGCTCTGGTTTCTACACAAAATGAGCCATGTGCAAGAACTCAAAGCCGAGGTTCCCATCGAATATGTTGGGATACCCAATAATGTGGAAATTATTGGCGGACTTTCAAAAACACTTTCCGTCCGATTCAAAGACAAAGGTTCATCGCTGTTTTCTTATATCCTGAAAAACGATCTGCCACCTTTCAAAATAGATTTAACAGGCCGCTTTTTAGGCAACGGGCGTATCGTATTGCCCACATCCATGTACGAAGGATTGATGTCGAGCTCTCTCAAATCATCCGCTACACAAATTCATATTTCGCCCGACACACTCATTATAACCTATACCGGATTGTATAAAAAAAAGGTGCCGGTAAGGTTTTTCGGTTCCATACTTCCGGCACAGCAATACATTCTCACACACGGCATTGCGGTCTATCCACCTATGATTGACGTATTTGGAAGCAAAAAAACAATGGATACGCTTTCTGCTATTTACACTCAACTCATCACGCTGAAAGATGTAAAAGACTCTGTAGATGCTGACTATAACCTCAAAATACCCAAAGGACTTCATCTTGCCCATTCAAAAGTACGTGTACATGCAGCTGTGGAAGCGTTTACCGAGAAAGTGCTTGATGTACCGGTAATCGGTATTAATGTGCCCGAGCAATTTATATTGCGGGCATTTCCGGCCACGGTAAAAGTGGTATGCCTCGTGGGGGTTTCGCATTTCAAAGACTTAAAAACAGAAGATATTCAGGCGGTTATAAACTACAACAGCCTTGCAAAAAACAATGCCGGTAAAGCCAAAATAACCGTTTTTTCGTCATCAACGTCACTTATCAACTACCACATTTCGCCCGAAACAGTTGATTATTTGTTAGAAACAAAAAAATAGCCCATGTCAATTATCGGTATTACAGGCGGCATTGGTTCCGGCAAATCGGTTGTAGCACAAATACTGCTGTCGATGGGTTATCCGGTGTACGATTCGGATGCTGAAGCAAAACAAATCATGCAGACCGATGACGCTGTTCGTGCACAATTAACAGCGGCTTTCGGCACGGATATATACACTCACAACCGACTTAATAACAAACTTTTAGCCGAAATTGCCTTTGCAAATCCTTTGCAATTACAAAATCTGAATAACATTGTGCATCCGGCTGTAAAACAACATCTTCGAGAGTGGGCTAAAAAGCAGAAATCACCTGTTTTGTTTCTTGAATCGGCCATTTTGTTTGAAAGCGGTTTCGAGAGTGAAACCGATGGTGTGATTTTAGTTACAGCTCCGCTCAAAACCCGCATCAATAGAGTGATACAACGCGACAAGTGCTCACGCGAACAAGTACTGCAACGCATGTCGCAACAATGGACTGAAGACGCAAAAACCACAAAAGCCGATTACATTGTGATAAATGATGATTATCATTCCTTAATCACTCAAACAGAGGAAATTATAGCACAACTGTAAAGTGCCGTGTCCAATAAATGAAGCTAAAAATCTGAATATTGCCCAATGACTCATTACCGCCACCTGTTTTTCGACCTCGACAATACCTTATGGAACTTCAGCGCAAACGCAAAGTCTGCTTTACTGGATGTATACAGGCACTATCAATTACAACAATATTACTCCGATTTTGAGGATTATTTTCACCATTTTGAAGAAAACAATGCTGCGCTATGGCGATTGTATGGTGCAGATAAAATCACAAAGGCATTCTTGAATACGGAACGGTTTTTGGCACCTCTCCGCCCCTTCGGGATGTTGGATGCCACACTGGCTACCGAAATGTGCCAACACTATCTTGACCGCTGTTCGGAAAAAACTGCCTTAATGCCCAACACTTTAGATGCATTGGACTACCTGAAACCACGCTACACACTACATATTATTTCTAACGGTTTTCGTGAACTGCAATACGAAAAAATGGATCGCTCGGGTTTATCAGTTTATTTTTCAGGAATATTTTTATCGGAAGAAATTGGTTACCACAAACCAAAATCTGAATTTTTTGCACATGCACTGAACACCGTCAAAGCCGAAAAAAATGAGAGTTTGGTGATTGGTGACAACTACGAAGTAGATATTGAAGGCGCAATGAATTTTGGCCTCGATCAAGTGTATTACGCTCCATACTCATCTGAAAGCCTCTTAAAATCTCCAACTTATACAATTCAGAACCTCTCCGAATTGCGCTCTTTTCTGTAAAGAACTATCCAATTCACTCTTTCCCAATAATGATTTTGTAAATTAATAGCATCTTTTTATGTTCAGACAATATGCTTTGCAAAAAGAATTTGTACCTTTGTATTGCACGCATATAAATTATCAAAATTATGTTTGGAATCAATTTGAATGGACTAATTCCGTTACGTTCGGAAGCAAGCGAAGAGAGTGAACAATTAACGCAAATTCTTTTTGGTGAGTATTTCATTGTGGATGAAGTAATTGAGCGGTGGGTTCACATTATTAATGTGCGTGACAATGAACAAGGTTGGATTGACAAAAAAATGATGACCGAAATTGACGAAAAGCTTTTTACTCAATTATCGGAACTAACACATGTGATTGCTTCAAAACCAATTTCGTATGCCACAATGTCGGATGGCACTGCATTCCCAATCCCTGGTGGCAGCTTACTCCCTTTTTATGATGACACCAAACAGCAATTTTCGATAGGAGAACAGGTGTTCGGTTTTGCATTGGAAAATACAAATTTACACTCCGCTTCCGCAGATTTTACAGCAATAGCATTGTCATATCTCCATTCACCGTATCTATGGGGCGGTAAAAATGTGATGGGTATCGACTGCTCCGGCTTAGTGCAGGTAGCAGCACTCATTTGCGGTAAACAACTCACCCGCAACGCACGACAACAAATTCTTTTTGGCGAACAAGTAAACTTTTTGGCTGAAGCACAACCGGGTGATGTGGCTTTTTTTGATCACGACGATGGTCGAATCAGTCACGTGGGCATTTTACTCAACGATCACGAAATACTACATGCTTCAGGCTTAGTGCACATTGCCCCCATTGACAATAATGGGATAAAATCAGTTTGGACCGGTAAATATACACACTCTTTGAGAGTAATAAAACGCATTGTTTGACAGACTGTTACCTTATAAAAAATCACACCATGAGTAAAGAACTTTTTCCTGTCATTTTCGTCGGACATGGTAGCCCGATGAATGCTATTGAACAGAATGCTTTTTCGGACAAATGGGCAGAAATCGGGCATCAACTACCTACTCCCGATGCAATTCTTTGTATATCTGCACATTGGGAAACCGAAGGCACTCATGTTACAATATCGAAACGACCACGTACTATTCACGATTTCGGAGGTTTTCCAAAAGAGTTGTTCGATGTAGTGTACCCTGCGCCGGGAAATCCTGCATTAGCAAATGAGATTATTGAACTAATTAAAAACAAAGCAGTTATACCTGATTTGGAGTGGGGGTTAGACCACGGAAGCTGGAGTATTTTGAAGAATATGTACCCGGAAGCCAATATCCCTGTATTACAATTAAGTATGGACTATTCCCTTTCGCCCAATGCGCATTTTGAGTTGGCCAAAGAGTTGGTACGATTGCGTGAGAAAAAAGTCTTAATCTTGTGTAGTGGCAACATAATACATAATCTACGAATACTTGATTGGGATAAATATAATGAGCCTGAATATGGATTTGATTGGGCAATTGAGGTAAATAACCACCTCAAGGAACTTATTGACACTAATCAAATTGAAGCACTTTGCAACTATAAAAAGCTGGGAAAAGAAGTGCAACTGGCCATTCCAACTCCCGAACACTATGTGCCAATGCTTTATGCCCTTGCGCTAAAGAAAGAAACCGACACCTTGACGTACTTCAATGATAAACTCATAATGGGAGCATTATCAATGACTTCATTTATAATTAAATAAACCCGTTTAATGAAAACAAATCCGGCTGAATGCCTCTATTGCACCAAAAATCAGACACAAAAAGATTTAATGATTAAAATCTGCGATCTGTCTGTTTCCGAACTCTTTCTATTTAAAGAACAATCATATCGCGGACGTTGTCTGGTGGCATACAAAGACCATGTGGACGGACTCTTCGAATTGAGTGATGAAAACCGCAATGCTTTTATGGCAGACGTGGCAAAAACTGCGGCAGCGATGGATAAAGCGCTTCATCCCGATAAAATAAATTATGGTGCTTATGGCGACACACTGTCGCATCTCCATTTTCATTTGGTACCCAAGTATCAAGGGGCATACGGTTGGGGTGGCGTTTTTGAAATGAACCCCAAACAAACCTATCTCACCGATACCGAATATGCTGAAATTATTGAATCAATAAAGGCAAGCCTGTAACCTTTTTTGAAAAATTCTTTGACGTTACGCCTTGCGTACACATATTTTATTCGGCAAAGATTGAACCAACTTCAATCTTTGCCTTGTTTTTAAAACATTGATAATGAAACGAATAACCGGATTTATATTCTTATTACTTTGCATCACTCATGCGATGGCATTACGTCAACCCAAAGAGCTGAAGATGCAGATAGACTCTATTCTATCGTATTATGAGCGTATTTATCCCGGAACAGGAAAGTTACGTGTGGTGCAGGTATTAATCAATTCGAGTGATAAACAGCTGAATATCTATTGCAACGAAGCTCTTTCATATATTCCCTATCGCCCTGAGATTGTCGCTAAACTCTATTTGGTAATTGATTCAACTACCCGTTCCCAAAATGGAGGTTATAAGTTACAAATATTTGCCGGCAACAAAGAAATCAGCACTTTAATTTCCAATATCTATCGCTTGGATAAATTGGTGGATGCAAGCCGAATGCCCGTTAAAAATTATCAGGGAGCTCCACTCACCACCTCTCTTTCAAAGCCATATTCAATAAATAAAGGGTTACAAAACAGGCATTTGGCAATATGGCACAGTCATGGATTATATTTCAACACTCGTGCCGATCGTTGGGAATGGCAGCGCGGACGGCTTTTTCAGACAGTTGAAGATAAATATACCATGAGTTATGTGCTGCCCTACCTGCTTCCGATGCTTGAAAATGCTGGAGCTAATGTGCTTCTTCCTCGCGAACGCGATATCCAGACTCACGAAGTAATTGTAGATAATAACGGTTCCACAGCTCAATCAATTTACAGAGAGAAAGGTACTGCAATAGAAAGTGGAGGAAACTCCGGGTTTGGATTCACCAAAAAACAATTAACTGATACTGAAAACCCGTTTGCATTGGGTACCTATCGGAAAACCTCAGCCCGTTCCTTAGTCAGTGCTTCATTTGAGTGGATTCCTGACATTCCCGAAGATGGATGGTACGCTGTGTCAATTGCCTATAAAACAATATCTAACAGCTCATCGGCTGCACATTACTCTGTATTTCACACCGGTGGACAAACCGATTTTTCGGTCAACCAGCAAATGGGTGGAAGCACCTGGATTTATTTGGGTAACTTTCTTTTCAAGAAAGGAATTCATGCTGAATCGGGAAAGGTAACACTCACCAGTTCTCCAAAAAGCAACAAAGTGATTACTGCCGATGCAGTGCGTTTTGGTGGCGGTATGGGTAATATTGCCCGACCCGACATTTCGTTCGAAATTCCAAAAACACCAAAAACAGTGACTCCTGAAGTGATAGTAGATACCACTAAAATTCCATCTTCGAGTACGTTTAATGATTCGGTTCCAACAACCGAAAATATAGTTGCGAACGAAAAATCGCCTTTGGATACAGCTTTTGCCCGATCAGGTATTCCGGTGACTTCATACAAAAGTGCACGCATAAGCGGATACCCCCGCTATCTGGAAGGAGCACGCTACTGGCTTCAGTGGGCGGGCATGCCTTCTGAAGTGTATCATAAAAGAAAGGATGAAGGGCCAAACGACTACAACGAAGATATTTGGGCTCGTCCTTATTGGGTGAATTACCTAAATAGCGGTTCACTGTATGCCGGAAAAGATACTATCATCAACGGATTGAAAATACCGATTGACCTTTCATTAGCCATTCATTCCGATGCTGGCACATATGCAGGCGATTCTATTGTAGGCACCCTCGCTATATGCACAACATTTCTCAATAACGGCTTATTCAGCACCGGGCAATCGCGCCAAACCTCGCACGATCTTACCGATATTATTCAAACGCAGATTGTGAATGATATCCGGCGCAGTGGAACCCACAACTGGACTCGTCGCGGTATATGGGATAAATCGTATGCCGAATCGCGTGAAGCAGATGTGCCGTCGGCTTTAATTGAACTGCTTTCTCACCAGAATTTTGCCGATATGAAATATGGGCTCGATCCTCGATTTCGATTCATGGTGAGTCGATCCATTTATAAAGCCATTTTGAAATATATCGCGTACCAGCACCATCAACCTTTTGTGGTAGAACCACTTCCTGTAAGTCATTTGGCCTCCGAATTCGTGGACGATACCCATATCAATCTCACATGGCAATCTGAATCCGACTCGCTCGAAAGTACGGCAATACCCTACAAATATGTGGTGTACACCCGCATAGACGGCGAAGGATTTGACAACGGACAGATAGCCGATGGCAATTCGCTGACGTTGGCTGTCGAAAAAGGAAAAATTTACAGTTTCAAAGTGACCGCGATCAATGACGGTGGCGAAAGTATGCCTTCTGAAATTCTGTCGGTTTGCAGAAGCTGGAACAAGGCTCCCATAGCAATGATTGTGAACGGGTTTGACCGTATTTCGGCTCCTTCATGGTTTGATTCTTCCACGGTGGGCGGTTTCACCGACAACGGCGTTCCCGACCGAACCGACATCTCCTACACTGGGAAACAGAACAATTTTAACCGCTCCGGCGCTTATCGTGGCAACGATTCGCCGGGATTTGGTGGCTCCGACGCAAACTTCGAAACCACCGTTATAGCAGGTAACTCGTTCGACTATCCTTACATTCACGGTCAGGCATTGAAAGCGGCCGGTTATTCGTTTGTATCGTGCAGCCGTGCTGCGGTTGAAGCAAATCCTGACTTTCTGCAAGGATACAAGGTTGTTGACCTAATTTTCGGAAAAGAGAAACAAGTCTCTTTTGGTGTGAATGACAAACAATTATCGTTCAGAACATTTACCGAAAAACTGAACATTGCCTTGAAAAATTACTGCAACAAGGGAGGAAATTTATTTGTTTCAGGTAGTTTTGTAGGCTCCGACATGTGGGTTAACGGCAAAGTAGATTCCACTGCAATAAATTTTATAACACATACGTTAAAGTATAAATGGCACAGCAGCAATGCTTCCGCCACAGGCGAAGTAAAGGGTACTGATGTCCCCTACCCTGTGTTTGGAGGAAAATGGAATTTTTGCACCCAACTTAACTCTCTGCAATATGCTGTAGAAGCCGCCGATGGAATTGATCCGGATGAAAACGAATCAAAGTCTTTTACTATAGCCTATTATCCCGAAAATAATATCAGTGCAGCTGTGGCCTACAAAGGAAGTTACCGCACCGTGGTATGTGGTTTTCCGTTTGAAGCTCTCTCCTCAGAAACACAACGCATTATTTGGATGAAAAAAATCATCTACTTTTTTGAAAAATGACATAATACTCTCAATATGAATATACTATTTCTATTTGTAGGATTAATAATCGGCGCTTTGACTATTGGAATATGGCTGACAAAGCAATTGTCGACCACAAAAGCTACAGCTGCGGAGGTTGAGAAAACACATCTATTGCAACAGGCGGAACTGGAACGGCAGAAATCGATTATCAACGAAACGCTTCGTAATAAAACCGACCAGATAGAGGCCGCCCAACAAGAGTTGACGGTAGCCCGCCTAACTGTTTCGGAACAAAGCGAAAAACTGGCAAAAACCACCACCGAAAATGAGTATCTGCGTGAACAATTGCTCCGGCAAAAAACAGAGTTGGAAGAGTTGCAAAAAAAGATGCAAACCGAATTTGAGAATATTGCCAACCGCATCCTCAAAGAACGCTCAAACGAGTTTGTGATACACAACGAAAAGAATATCAGTGAAATACTAAACCCCTTGAAAGAGAGGATTTCTACATTTGAGAAGAAAGTGGACGAAGCTTACGACAAGGAATTTCGTGACAAAGTGAGTCTGCGCGAAGAGGTGAAAAAACTGACCGAACTCAACACCCGTGTGAGTGAAGAGGCCAATAACCTGACCCGTGCGCTCAAAGGTGATGTAAAGAAACAGGGAAACTGGGGCGAAATTATTCTGGAACGGGTTTTGGAACGTTCGGGTTTGACCAAAGGAGTGGAGTACATTCGCGAAGAGGTGGTGGAAGGTGCCGATGGCAGTGTGCAACGCCCTGATGTGATTATTCACCTGCCTGACAGCAAACATATTATTATCGACTCAAAAGTATCGCTTGTGGCGTATGAGCGAATGACTTCCGCCACCAGTGACGAACATCGCGAGGCCTTTGCCCGCGAGCATATTACCTCGCTGCGCAACCATGTGCGCCTGCTGAGCGAAAAGAATTATCAAAATGCCATCAACCTCAACACGCCTGATTTTGTGCTGTTGTTTGTCCCCATCGAAGCCTCATTTGCAGTAGCAGTACAGCTGGATGCCGAACTCTTTTCGTATGCATGGGAGAAAAAGGTAGTCATTGTCAGCCCTACTACACTTTTGGCTACACTACGCACCATTGCCTCTATTTGGCAACAGGACAATCAGAACCGTAATGCGCAGGAAATAGCCCGCCTTAGCGGCAGTCTCTACGACAAGTTGGTGGGTTTTGTGGCCGATTTGAGCAAGATGAAGGAGAATATCGACCGCGCCGGAAACTCGTACGACGAAGCGATGAAAAAGATGCAAAACGGCAACGGCAACGTGTTCCGCACCGCAGAGCGCATCAAAGAACTGGGTGCAAAAAGCAATAAACAACTACCCGAAGAGCTGATTGGGTAACTAATATATTATGAAATGAAACTCCTCATTCTTATCACAATATGTTGTCCCATCGCATTGATTTATATCATTCCCCGATACATAAAACTACGCGAAAAATACATAAAGCTGGAAGAGAATAGTGTATCGATACAGAAGTATAATGCTCTGCAAAATGAACTTGCGCTTGTAAAAAAACAACTTGTCGAAAAAGAGAAAACTGAAACGGAGAAAAGATAGATAAAAAGCAAAAGAGCCGGAAAATCCGACTCTTTTCTTATGGTGATTCGGTTGGGACTGCCCAGATGCAATAACGTCACTTTTACATAATCCTCAAAATATAGCATTTTTACGTATTTATGCAATGTTTACCAGTTAGTTAATGACAATAATACAATTGCATGAAAATGTGCTAAATTGCATTAGAATGAAAATAAAACGTCAAAAATATGAAATTTGACGTTTAAATGATTATCTTTGTTTCAGCTTCTTGAAACAAAGATAATCATGGCAACAATTTACTACACCCTTTCTGCAAAGTCAAACGCGAACAAAGATTGCGAAATACTTATGAAGTTTATTCATGGACAGCTAACCCGAAGAGCGAAAACGAATATCTTTCTATCTCTTGAATATTGGAATGCAGACAAACAATGTGTTGATAACATTCCAAAGTCACGACTGCTTACTGACAAACAAAAAAAACTCATTGACGATCTCAACACTAAAAATGAGAAACTAATTAGCCTAAAAACTGCCGTATTAAAATGTTTCAATGAAGCAGACAAGAGTAACATTTCATCTGACTGGTTGACATTGACAGTTGATAAATTCAACTTTCCTGAAAAGTATGAACCCAAAGAAGCCGAGCAAGAAATATCAACACTCTTTCAATTCGTTGATAACTTCATTAAACACGCTCACGAACGCAAAGATAAAAGCACAGGACGCACTCTATCAAAGCGAACAACTCAGCATTACAGTTCAACACAAAAACATCTAAAAGGTTTTGCAAAAAGCATCGGTAAGGTAGATTTAGAATTTGCCGATCTTGACCAACTATTTTACGATGGGTTTGTGGCATATCTGCAAAGTTTATCCTTCACACAAAACAATGTAGGACGACATATCAAAACGCTTAAAATGATGCTTAATGAAGCCGTTTTGCAAGGATTTAATACCGGCGTTTATTGGAAGAGTTTCCACGCCTTTACTGAGGATATTGACAATGTCTATCTTGATGAAAAAGAGTTGCAGCAACTCAAAGATAAAGACCTTTCAGAAACGTTGTATCTTGACCGTGCCCGTGATTGGTTTTTACTATTAGCGTGGTCTGGTTGCAGGTTTTCAGATTTGGAGAAAATAAGCAAAACCAATATTAAAGACGGATTTATTACCTTCCGACAGCAAAAGACTAATAACAAGGTAACAATACCCTTGCATCCAGTTGTACTTGAGATATTGAAAAAATATAATTACCAAATGCCTGAGCCTATCACAAACCAACGCTTTAATGAATACATAAAAGAGGCTAGTAAACAGGCAAAGATTGAGAGTATCGAAACCATGACCCGGACAGTGGGAGGAAAACTGGTAACAGAAAAATTTGAGAAGTGGGAACACGTAAGCAGCCACACTGGGAGGCGATCATTCTGTACAAATATGTACAAGCGGGGGTTGCCTACTCTTATGATAATGAGTATTAGCGGACACACAACAGAAAAAAGCTTTCTCAAATATATAAAAGTAAAGCAGGAAGAACACGCCGCAATGATGGCAAATAAGTGGAAAGAAATTTATAATTGATTTTTGATGAATGGAGCGATATATAAAAATGCAAGTATTGCCTTTGTTGATTATATGAACTTTAGATGCAATATACCTATAAAGCCCACATTATCAAAACATAGCTTAAGTTTATTGTTTTTGCAAAAACATGTCCTAATATTCGAATTATAAAAGAGTCAGTGTAATGGTTAATCATTAAAAATGAAAGCTATGATGGATTTTAAACAAATTGTAATTGCCGGTTATAAGTCAGTAAGCGATATTAAAAATGAAGATAGAAAAACATTTTTAGTAGCGTACTTCACTAGTAAAGTACGGGTAGCTGAACGTGACGACTTCATTTTACCAAAGAATTTTTTGAAAGGATGTAGTCTGGTAATTGAAAGCTATCACAGGGAAATCAAGTACCAATACGAAAAACGTTTACACAAAGATGACTTGGTTATATTGAGTGTAGAAAACGGTAGTGGCATAAATTTTAATGGTGAAATTGTAAAAGACAAAAAAGACCCACGAATACAAGATTGTTTGAATAGAATATTAAATGATAAAAAGGATGTTGAAAAAAAAGGAAACAAGCATTTTGAATATACTTGCAAAGTAACAGACAAAGGTGAGATTACAAAGGAAATGTGGGATCATTGTTATACATTGGAATCCCGGGATGTTGATGAATTGGAAGAAGCAATCAAGCAGGCTTTGTCGGAGCCACCTAAAGGCCGTACTGAACGCGTCAAACGTGTTGCAGGTGATGCAATACCTTTTACTGCATATCTGCACCATGATAATAAAACTGCTTTGTTATTAAAGCTACATGAATTAATGGATGGCAAACAGGCTAAAGTAGTAGCAATAACAATAAAAGCTCTCGAAGAATTGGCATTGTTGGCTGGCTATGACAGCAAGAAATTACTTTATGATGCGATTAGCAAAGAATTCTCTGTGAAAATTTCCAGTTCAGGAGTTAACAAATTCTTAAACCCATATAACAAACTTCTGCGTAATGAGGATATCCGGCCCATCAAAGAAATATTACAGAAAGTCATATAACAGATTAGGGTAATAATAAAAATATAAGAGGGAAGTGCAATACAAACTGTTGCACTTTTTTTGTGTCTAGTTGTTTTTACTCCTTTTTAGTTGTCGGGGGTGTAATGAGGAGTTTAAATTGTTGAATTTTAGTGCATGGAGCATTTACCTTTGCCTCGTCACAAACAAAAGGGATGTACTTAACCTTTTGAGGCGGGTGGGATTAGTACCCCCTGAACGCCGACATAATTTTATTGTTTAGATTATGTATAATAATATTTTAGAACTGGCAAAAGCAAATCCTGGTATTAATATTACCATTAGTTTAGGAGAACTAATTGAAGCTGTGGAATATTGCGTAAATACCTCACGCAAAAGTTTAGAACAAATTATTTCAGAAGAACAAGCCGAAAAATATATATCCATTGACAAAACGGCAGAATTGCTGGATGTAGATAAAAGTACTCTATGGCGGTGGAGTAAATCATCATACCTGATTCCACTCTCTATTGGCGGTAAAAGACGCTATCGGTTATCGGACATCAACAAGATTTTAGAGAAAGATCTTGAGAAATTGGAACAGTAATCCTTGAAATATTTATTGAAAAAACAACTGAAAATGTTTGATTTTATAACAATACAATCAAGGATCAGTGATGCCGTTTGCAGGGAGCTAGTGCAACGGCATCATTTGCAGGTATGGAGTAATGAAAATGGAACGGTTGAATATCGCCACAGTGAAATAGCGAAATTATCCGGGATACAGATAAGCATTAAGCGTAACGTATTAAAACTTCGAGTTAGCTTGCATAAGTACTGGAATATTCGTTGTTATGGAACGTATGATAATTATACCCGCTTCAACCGTAGTAGTGCTTTGGCCTCTTTTCATAACTTGTTGTTGGAGAACGGGCTCAATCCAAACTTGACTAAGATAATGAAATTTGAAATAGGGTTGAACCTGCACGTAACTCAAGAGCCGATAAAATATATAGAGTTGATCCGGGCTATAGGATGCAACGGTAAATATATGTTTAACGATGCCAATTACCAAACTAACCGCCAAAAAACAACCGAGAAGCATAAAAACATCCGCAGGTATTTCAAAATCTATGATAAGAGTTTTGAGATAAGCGATAAAAGTCATACGAAAGAAGGACGTGAAAGAGATGGAGAAAAATACATTCTGCGTATTGAAACAATTTACAAGCGTTGTAACGAAAAAGCGGATAACTTTCTCACCTACAAAAATATAGACAAGTTGCTAGCTAAATTTTTAGATGTATGGAGCTCTGCAATTTTTTGCAGGCATGTGCGAGCCGAAAAGGGCAAACGTAAAAGCGAACAGGAACGCGCAGAAAAGATTATCAGATTAGGCAAGGATGAATACCTTTCGCAGGCGTATCAAGAATTCTGGAATAAAAAGATAACACCGAAGCAATACCGAACGATACGTGAGTTTGCACGCGATTTTGAAATCAATAAAACGAAATACAGCATTGAAATTTCCGGATTGGAAAAGGAGTTTCTTTATTTATTAAATGAAACATTTATAGGATGCTCCCTTTAAAACACAAGAAGGAGCGAAAACAACTATCTAATAATCAATATTTTAAATTTGCATTAAAATAAGAATAAAGATATGCCCATATGGGCATATCTTTATATTGTTGGAATACAATGTTATATGTCATAAATTAGGCCGAGATATATTGAAAAAGACTGTTTTTGGATACTTTATATAGTCCATTAACAGTCTTTTTTTTTGACTTAATATTTTATTTGTTGGCTGCAAGTACTATACTGCCCGGAAGGGTAGCGGGTATGCTTTACCCGCTTAAAGGGCAGAAAATACAAATTTATTATGCATTACTTCAATATCTGGTATTTAATACAATCTCGTAATTAGTTAAATATCAATATATTGAATAATATAAATATGATTGGTTATTTCTCAAAAACATGCTTTATATCTAAAGTAGATTAAAATAGAAACAATATTAGAGAAATAACGCTTTGAACAATATTTAAATCACAGATTATCAATATTATATAGTGATCATAAATCCTGAATGAGGAGATATAAATGGGGATAAATAGAATAAACAGAGATTAAAAAAACTGTACGACAAACTCTCATTTGAATTCCATAAAAAAGAGATTGTTGAACTGGTTAAACATGAATACATTATAAAAGAACATAAAGTTGACATCTATCTAAATTAGTAGTCTGAAAGTGGCTCAACAAAGAAAATAAACGGGTTGAGAAAACCCGTTTTGATACATGAAGACGTATATGCGAATATTTCGCTTATTGTCACACAATCCAAATTATAAGGAGTTCAAAATATCTCCTTTGCCATTCTCAACTAATTTCATAATTAATTCCCCAAACAATGTATTTACCCATGCAAACCATGATCGTGTAAAATTTTTGGAATCATCGACATGAAATGCTTCGTGCATAAATCCTGTATCGGCATCAGTATCTCTCAAGGTGCGAATGCAATAACGTATTTCATCATTATTTGTAGATGTTTGAGCACGCATTATCAAACTCATTGGCCAAATATAATTAAATCCAATATGAGGGCCACCGATTCCTTCAGCAATTTTTCCTTTGAAAAAATAGGGATTATCCTTGCTAAGTACTAATTTCCGGGTATTTTGATAAATGGGATCATTTATGCTTACACATTCTAGAAAAGGAAGTGCTAACAAGCTGGGAACATTGGCATCATCCATAAAAACACGAGATCCAAATCCATCTACTTCAAAAGCGTAAATTTTTCCATACTTAGGATGCTCAAACACGCCATATTTATTCACGGCATGCTCTACCTCATCAGCCAATATATTACATTTATGCGCAAATTGAGTGTCATTTTTCACAGAAATCATTATCTCGGATAATTGTCTCAATGATTTGACTGCAAATAAGTTAGATGGAATAAGAAATCCAAACAAAGTAGCATCATCTGATGGACGAAAAGAAGAAACAATCATTCCAACGGGATTAACCGGACTTCCCCAACCAAAATTTAATAACGTATCTCCCTGACGATCAGTATTGCGAGTGAATTTATACGGGCCAAAATTCTCTTTTCTTTGTTGTTCTACAAATGTGAGATATACTTTATCCATCGCTTTTACCCAGTCAGAATTGAACACAGATGTATCTTTTGTCTGTTTCCAGTAATTATAAGCTAACCGAATTGGGTAACAAAGAGAATCTATTTCCCATTTTCGTTCATGAAGTTCTTTCTTCATCACGGTATGATCACTTTCCCATTCGCTCCCTGTTGCAGAGGCATTAAAAGCATTCGCATAAGGATCAATTAAAATACATTGAGTTTGACGATTTATAACGCCTGCAAGCATGTTTTGTAAAGATTTCTCGCGATTGGCAAGTGCAATATAAGGAAATACCTGAGCTGATGAATCGCGCAGCCACATTGCGTGAATATCACCGGTAAGGACAAACGTATCGGGTCTGCCATTGATAATTTTATGCTCTACCGTTGTATCAATTGTATTTGGGAAACAGTTTTCAAACATCCATGCTAATTTTGGGTCTTTGATTCGGTTCTTTATTGAAACAATAGTTTCATTTACCACCTGCGACTTAAATTTACGTGCGTCAAGAGAAGGTCTTTTGCAAATATATTGAATAGGAGGTACACCATTTGCGTGCATTACATTACCTAATATAGAATGACCAATCACTAATCCTCCCATAGAAAGAGCGCTTTTCTTTAAAAAATCTCGTCTTGTTGTCATATCAATTCATTATTAATGTACTAGATTTTTCAATCTAAAACTCTTTTTTTATAAAGCCAAATTCTAAATACAATTCAATTAAATAGCAGTGATGACTTAGATAATAAATAATAGAATCATTCGCTGATAATTTAAAATTATCGACGAATGATTTGGATTAAATAGTGAATAACTTGAATTAATTCAAAAGTCCGGCATTACTGAGCATTGCCATTGATTCAATTAGCATACATCCACTCAATTGGGGCGTAAGATAAGTTACCATTCCGGGGTTGGATGTCCAATCGGGACCAAAAAGCACAAGAGATTTATTGGTTCCATTATACCAGAGCATTTCGGCATTGTGTTTGATAAAGGCAATATATCGTTTACGAATCATGCTATCAAGATTTGGATTCTGAATCAATTGTGTGAAATAACGGATAAAGATCCCATTAAAAAGTCCGCCATCTGAATTATCCCCATTCACTAAAATCTGATTATTTGTATTAATCATCGATCTCAAAGTATAATCGGCGGCTTTTACTGCATCATTCAAATATACAGGTTCAGATGTGATTTTATATATTTCGAGTGCTGCACCAATAAAAGTTCCTTGATTGTAAGTAAATGATGTTTTATTTGTCCCTTCCTGTGTGCCTACTTGATTAACACCGTCATAAACCAATCCGCTTGCTTGATCAAAACATTTATCTTTCATCCACGAATAAAGTTTCAACGCCCATGTTTTATTACTTACATCATTAAATTGTTCATATAAACGAGCAGCAAGAATAGTCGCAGGTCCGTTGACCGGCACATTTTTATAAGTCGTATTATTGACTGTCCAACAAATACCTCCACCACAAATATTATCGCTCCATCCTACTTGTATCCAGCTCCAAAGCTGATTGGTTGCATCTTTGAATTTCGTATCGTTGGTGGAGTTGTAAGCCCTAAGTGTAGCTAAAGCATTCCATGACATGTCATCATAATAGTTATTTTGAAATGTATTGCCGTTTTTTTTCTTTACGCCATCGTACCAAGCTAAGATGATTGAAGAATAAGAGGTGTTCTTAGTTCGGTTATATGCATCAACCATAACATCAAGAGCATGAGCTTCTGTCCAATATCCCTGCCAATTTCTGGTATGATCATTCGACCCGTAAAATATGCTATTATTAGAATCCCAAAAGTTAGCAACCATTGATTTATCACAACTATCAGCAGCAAAACTCCAGTTTATTGGGTAACCCGATGAATTTATCTGGTAATTATCATCAATTTTTCCACATGATTGCAAGAAGAATGTTACTGAAAACAGAATGAATAATGAAATCTTTTTCACGAGAAAGTGTTTTTTTAATATTAATTTGGTATGGCACGATTCTAAATTTACTAATCTGATTTATGCATAAATTTTATCTTCTGAATTAATACCCAAGTAATTCTGAATTTGCCTCATAAATTTAACCTGGATCAGCATTGATTTTTGATAAATATTATTGTTTGATGTCAACACTCAAAGACTATCCTAATTGCTAAATTATAATACCTGAACTAAATGTGTATATTGTGGAAGATTTGCCTGAAGCATCAATGTGATGTTAACCGTTTTAAGCCCATCAGCTGATAGAAACTTATAACTGTGACACCATTGATCGGTCACTACATCAATTCCATACCAATATACATATTGATAAGTACCAGTGTAATTCAAAGGAGCGTCGTTATTATTGAAATTAACTGAGGCAAGGAAATAATATGAACCATCCGAGAGTGTAGCCCTAAATCTGTAGCGTGAATCACCAGTACCCTGCGTTAACTTTCGATTTAGCAATTTCCATGTTCCTAATCCTGAATAAGTCATCACTTCAAATTTGGGTGTGGGACAAAAATCAAATTCCATTTTACTAATCTTTGTAAAAGCTACTGAACCGAGATTGAAATCATAGTTGATTTTATAAATACCTGCATCTGTAGAAGAAACGGTTATGGTTGAGTCCTTTTCAATCAATGATCCATCCTTTATCGCGAAAGTGCGCATTATCCCCTTTTTTGAACTGATTAATTTATACGTACCTGCAGTCAATTGAGTAAATACCTCAAATTCTCCGTTTGCAGTTTTCAGTGTTTGAACAGCACTTGCTATGCTTGTTCCACCTTCGGTAGCACTTCCCGTGAGATAGACAGAATCAGGAATAACATCAAAACCAGGTAAACGTGTTATAGTCAATTTGCGGAAAACATCTGCATGTATATCATTTAATCCTTTTGTGGAAACTACTGACCAAATCACACTCCCTGTTTGTGCAGAACCAATGTGAGCCATTGAAGCCACTTTATTCAAAATTTTATGGGTAATTGTCGCCCCATTACTCATCCCTGAATTGTCGGCAGGCACTCTATAAATGGGCTTTGAGAAATTACCTCCCAGTGTGTCAAATACAACATCATAAAAAACGATCCCATTATCTGCCGCTTTGGCTTGCTCCCAATCAAAATAAAGTGTGGCTGAAGCCGATGGTTGTAATTTTACACTTTTGCCATTATCGGGATCGTAAAGGGTTTTCACGGCACTAACATCAAGGTGTTTCAATTCATTATTATTGTTACTGCATCCTGTAAAATTAGTAACGGCTAAAATCAATAGTGCTATTTGTGCGAATACGATTTTTGTTTTCATTGGAAAATGTTTTATTTAGTAAAACAACTGTCACATGTATCCCTCCTATAGTTCATCTTTCTTTGATACGAACAGGTCAAAGTGGGAATCATCTGATTACTATTTTATGTATGAATTTGAAGAGAACGAATTAGAATAATTATTAATACCCAGGATTTTGAGATAAATTAGGATCAAGATCTATCTCAACACTAGGAATTGCCCAGAGATAATCTCTATTTTTATTAAATATGCGAGAATTCAAGCGAATATATCCATTATCAATAGAAGCATCACCAAACTTAGCTCCATGAGGAGGTGTGTTTAATACTGTTTCAGCCGTTTTCCATCTACGTATATCAAACACACGTAAACCTTCCAATGCTAATTCACAGCGTCGCTCTGTCCTAATGATTGTTTGCAAATCAGCACTACTTCCTCCGGGATAATTAAGGGCTGCTGTAGCAGTAAATCCGGCGCGTGTACGCAATAGTTTTATAGTTGCATCCCATATGGTACTATTCATTACTCCTAACTCATTTTTAGCTTCTGCATACATTAACAGTATATCGGCATAACGAATTAATATAAGATTCAATCCTGAAGCAAAACTTCCGGTGTAGTTCACGTCAAAATATTTACGATAGTAATAGCCTGTTGAGGTACTATTTTGGCCTTGGCCGGAATAAGAGTTGACAGTGTTAGTACCGGCAGCAGTTCTTATTGTTGAAACAGCACCACCTACTCCCTGCCATGAGTAATTATCATACACTAATGTTGCTTGTAATCTTGGATCACGATTTGTATAAGCCACTTTAGTTGAATCCCATTTAGTGCCGTCTAACATCAGATAATCATTCACCAATTCTTGTGTTGGCGCATATAGATTATCGCGTGCTCCTACAGAAAGTGGAACCAAATCAAACATATTGTTCCAGGTATGGACAATCGGCACATACTCTAAATCAAGTATTACTTCCTGATTGTATTCATTTGCTTCTGTAAATAATCCAGCATAAGATGGGAAAAGTGAATATGATCCATTATCAGTCGTATTCATTAGTTTTTCGCACGAAGTAATCACATTTGCCCAATCACTTTGATAAAGGTAAGCCCGAGCATCTAATGCAATGGCAGCTCCTCTGGTTATTCTCCCGCGATCAGCAGTGGAATATTGTTCTTTTGGGGGTAGTGCAGTAGCTATTGCTTGAAACTCCTGATGAATAAAGCGATACACATCGCTTTGAGCTGTACGACCTATACTTTTCGACTCTGATAAAGTAAGATCTTGTGTAAAAAAGGGCACATCTCCAAACCAGGTTGTAAGTCTCAAATAGAGATAAGCCCTAATAAAACGAGCTTCGGCTATCATTCGTGCTTTTAAGGTTGCATCCATAGTAACCTTGTCGATATTGGCTAAAAACACATGACAGGTTTTGATACCCGCATAACATGATGTCCATTCATTTTCAAATCGTCCCGTAGTGGCTGTACCTAATCCGCTTGCAATTATCTTTTCATCCATAGCACCACGTCCGTTGTAGACGTTATCCGACAATACTTCGTTGTTAAAAAAACAATCGCTGTTTAACATTTGACTATACGCCATGCTTAACACCGCTTTTGCATTGGTTTCGGAAGTCCAATAATTATTTTCCGTCAATTTATTTGTGGGTGATACATCCAAATCGACACATCCAATAAGTGTAAATGAAGCAAAGAAAAATAACACTGCTCCATACTTTATATTTCTTAGTTTCGTCCGAAGATAATTGTGGAATGTATGGTGGGATGAAACTCGCAGACCAATATTATTATTGGTAATTGCGTTTAATAAACATGCTTGTTTCATTTGTAAATAATTTTGATTTTAAAGAATAAATTGAATCCACTGTTGCTTTATATATATTGGTATTTCTCTAATGATAAGTATTTTACTTCATTATTTCTTTTAAAATCGTTTAGATTAAAATTCTGCATCAATTCCAAAACCATAATACTTTAGGGAAGGATAGTTGCGCCCACTATTTGCACCTGAAGATGTCATATTGGAATTAAATTCGGATGACTCCGGATCAATAAAAGAGTTTGCGCAGAGAGTAAAAACATTTTGCGCTGTGATATAAACGCGTAACTTTTGAGCACCTATGCTTGAAGATATATTTTTAGGAAAAGTATACCCTGCCTGAATATTCTTCAACCGCACATAAGCAGCATTAAGCACATATAGGCTTGACATATTACTGAAGTTATATACATTTGATGCCGATCCTGGCGATGAGAGACGTGGCCAACGAGCATCAGGATTAGCCGGAGTCCAAAAGTCAAGTTGATGGGTGTAGATCACATAAGAATAGTTTTGGTGAAACGGTTCTATTAGTTCTCCACGAAGCGCCATATCTCGTTTACCAACACCTTGTATCAAAGCATTGAAATCAAATCCTTTCCAGGATATACTATATGTTAGTCCAAAAGTATAACGAGGAAAAGCATTACCTAACACATATCGGTCATTCCCGTTTATTATACCATCCCCACTTCTGTCTTTAAAAATTAGATCACCGGGAACTACAGTGGCTCCGATTGGAAGCGCGGCATTCTTTATTTGATCATAGTTTTGAAAGAGACCATCTGTTTTGTATCCATAATAACTATTGATAGGTAGTCCTACTCTAAGAATTCTCGTTATATTATCAGATGTGGTAATTTGTTGACCGCCTGTTAGCTGTACAACTTTGTTCCATGAATCAGCCACATTCAAACCAATGTTATGCTGAAAGCCTCCTTTTGTAGTAAAACGATACTTTAATGAAACTTCCCAACCTTGGTCTCTCATTTCTCCTGAATTAGAACTGGGAAGCGCTCCTCCAAATGTGCCAGGTACTGTTGGGGTGAGAAGAATTCCTGAAGTTAGTTTATTGAAGTAATCATAAGAGACCATGATCTTATTATCTATAAATGTGGCATCTGCACCAATATTCAGGGTGTTGGTTTTTTCCCATTGCAACTGAGTATTTCCAAAAGTAAACCCTGTTCCTGAAACAGAAGTATTATTAAAACCATATATATTATTGTACATGGTATAGGTAGTAAGATATTGATAATCATTTACATTTTGATTACCCAAAATTCCGTAAGAAGCGCGAAGTTTAAAATCACCTACTTTCTCTTTGTAAAAACTCATGAAGTTTTCTTCCGATATTCGCCAACCAGCAGAAATAGAAGGGAAAAGACCCCAACGATTAGGAGCTGCAAATTTAGATGACCCATCATAGCGGACATTAAATTCGCTATAATATTTATTTTTATATGAGTATCCCAAACGCCCAAAATAAGAATCTAGACTTCTTTCGGTGGTACCACTTGGAGTATTATAGCTTGCTGATGTGATAACAGTACCTGTGGTAGGCGTGCCCAATTGAGGATCTGTATATTGCATCTGCACATCATTTTGTTGCAGACGATATGATTCGTTGGAATAACCGGCTAATGCAGTCACGTGATGGACTTTCTTAAAGGTTCGGTCAAAATCAATAATAAATTGTGTGTTTAGAAAAGAAGATTTCCCATTGTAATCCTCAGTAGTTCGTGTTATATTTTCGTAACTGCTTGGTGTAATTGCATCAGGATTACTATAGTATGGAACTTGCAACATCCTGGTATAAGTGTGATTAGAACGAAGGTCGGCACCAAACGTTCCTTTAAGTTTTAGTCCTTCAATGAGTTTAAATTCTGCATTCGCACTTCCATTGAAGAAATCGTTGTCTGAAGTAATTGTTCCTCCTTGTTGTAATGTTCCAAGCGGATTACTTTCTGTCAGAATGTCATTCACATAATATCTTCCGCTTGCATCAGTCATTTTATATGTGTTGTAAACGGGTACACGTTCAGCATCTGCAATGAGAAATCCATCATCACCTGTATGATTTAAGCTGGCATTTCGAGCATAATTCATAATGGTGGTTAACTTCAATCGTCCAAGCTCATTCGTTAAATTCGTGCGGAAATTATAGCGACTTACTCCATAGTTAGGACCTACATAGTTGCTCCGCTGATTGTACAATCCGCCGGATACCATATAGGTTGATGACTGAGTACCTCCTGTGATGCTGACATTATAGTTTTGCTGTATAGCTGTCTTCAAGATTTGGTTAAGAAACCATTCGGAATCGCCTGTGGCAAAATTCCTGATTTGTGCTGCAGAATAAATAGGTGATGCTCCCCCATTGATCAGAGCTTGATCATACAGGAGAGCATTTTGAGCACCTGATACTGGTTTAATTAACACACCCGGAACTTGTGCTCCAATAAGTGAGGTAAAATGAACAAGCGGTTTCATGTTTTTTTTACCTGTCTTTGTCGTTATCAAAATAACTCCGTTGGCAGAGCGCGAACCGTAGATAGCAGCACTTCCTGCATCTTTTAGTACAGAAACACTTTCTATATCGGCTGGATTTAAATCATTCAATCCCCCACTGTCAGAAATCAACCCATCGACCACAATTAGTGGAGAATTATCATTGATAGTGCTAACACCACGAATATTAATATTCATGGCATTGTTATTGGGATTAAAGCTTGTTGTTTGAATAACCAGATTTGGAGAAGCACCTTGCAAAGCCTGAGTCATATTTGCAACCGGACGATCTTGTATAGCTTTAGAGTTTACCTGATCAATAGCTCCAATCACATTTTTACGCTGTGCTGTGCCATAACCCACTACCACTACTTCTTCGAGTGATTTGGAGTCTTCTTTCAAAATAATACTGAGTATATTTTGATTATGAATTTTACACTCTTGCGGCACATAGCCAAGGTAAGCTATGTGAATCGTAGAATTTTCAGCGATTCCATTTAAAGTAAATGAACCATTGATATCGGTAACACTCCCATTGGAAGTTCCAATTAATGAAATAGTTGCACCTATAATCGGCATCCCTGCTTCATCTTTTACAACTCCTGAGATGTTTTTGGAAGATCCGTTTTCGGCTGTTCTGGTTTCGCGATTGGATTTTGACAACACAATATGTTTGCCTTCAAAAACAAAAGAAACATCAGTACCTGAAAATAATTGAGTTAATATCTCAAATAGAGATTTATTTACCGCGTTAATCGTTACCTTTCTATCTGATTGAATATTGCGTGAATCATACATAAAGAAATAGTTAGATTGCTTTTCTATCTCTTTGAGTATTTCTTTTACCGGTACATCTTTCATTTTAATCGTGATTTTCACACTCTGTTGAGGTGCACCGATTATATCTGTATGGATAACAAATGAAAAAAGGGTGATAAATATGAAGATTTTCAACCACCACGTGCCACTAGTTTGGCTTTTTTTCAGACAATGAGATCCAAACAAAGATTTATTTGTCATATCTTTGCATCGAATTTAGATGTTAATACTGAGTTTAGTTTTTTACTCTTGGGTTAGCATTTTTATGTCGGAAGATGTTGACCCATCTTCCGACATATTTTTTTGGAGATTATGTGAGGTATGTATGCATATATGTATGTTTAATTCTATGTTGGCTTACTATAATGTTGTGTATCTATACATTAACCATAGGCTTTAATTATTATTTATATTACACCTATACAATATTCAATAGTGCAATTTCTTCACTTTAGAAAGATAGTTTGTGTTTGATTATCAATGACTATCTTATATTTCAAATCCTTCTGTATTATTTTCAAAATATAGGATACTCCTTCACTTTCAAGAAATTTGGCTGTGCATCTGTATCCAAGAATAGCTGAATTTTCTATCTTTATCTTTTGATTAAAATACATTTCTAATTTTTGAATTACCCTTTCAATTGGTTCATCGTTAAAACAAATGATCCCTCCCTGCCAGTTACTTTCATCGGAAGAGTATATGGGAACTTTATAAAGTTGTTCATTTTCCGAAAAAACTTTTTCATTGGGTTTGAGAGTTAAATTTTGAGTTGCATCTTTTGGTTTCATCACCTTAACCGATCCTTCAAACAAAGATGTTTCAAAGTTTTTTGAACCTTCATAAGCATATACATTAAAAGTGGTTCCCAATACTTCTAAATTGTATTTATTGGTGTGCACAATAAATGGGTGTTTTACATCTTTAGCTACTTTAAAATAACCTTCTCCATTGATTTGAACATCTCTTGTTTTGTGATTAAATCCTGTTGGATATGTAAACGTTGTATTTGAGTTTAACCACACGCTTGTACCGTCAGCAAGAAGTAGATTTACGCGCTGACCGACAGGTACAATAACTGTTTGTTTGGCTTCACTGAGTATTGATGATTTTCGTTCTGCTATTTCAAAAGTCACAAATATCAATATAGCAAAAACTGCAGCAATATTTGCAATACGGAGTCCCCATCGCCAAAAGTCAAAGCCACTATGCACTATTGATTTTTCCACAATCACAGGTTCAGAGTCAAAATTTAGAATAAAAGCATCCCAAATTTTTCGCTCCGATAGGAACTCTTTTTTATTTGCTTCAGAGTGCTGTATCCATTCCAAAATGGCAATTTCTTCTTCAAGGGTTGCCTTATTTGCAAAATAATTATATAATGTAATTTTATCCATTGATCTGTTTTTATAGGTATCGTCATACCCTTGTATAATAATAACACTTCATAAAAGAAATACCCCAGTAAAAAATATATTATATTGAAAATGGGAAAATGAGTGCTAAGAGAGATAAATAGTCCTTGAGTTCAACCCTAAATACTTTTAATGCCTTGTTAATATGAAACTCAACCCCTTTCACACTAATACCCATTTTCCAGGCAATTTCTTGGTTGGTCAAGTCGGTATTACGACTCATCATAAACACTTCTCGGGTTTTTTGAGGAAGAGCATCAAGAGTAATCATCACTATTTTTTTAATGTCATTGAGAAAAAGCTCAGTAGGTTCACAAGCTTCTAAAGTGGATATTCTTAAATCCAGTTCGCGCTGAGAATGACTGTAAAGCATCTCTTCAGCTTCGCGCTGAATATGCAGATGCCTTAAGTAATTAAGGGATTTGTTTTTGACAATGGTGAGTATATATGCAGGAATATTTGTGTCTGATGGTAGTGTATTGTGTTTTTCCCAATAAACAACCATAGACTCCATGTAAATATCTTCGGCCACTGCCGAATCGCGGATATACGATTTGGCAAACAACGTAAATTGTTCTTTGTAGGTCTTAAATATCTCATTAAAATGGGTTACATCATTGTGCAATTTGTTCATATATTATATTCAATAAAAAACCTTGCTTTACTTTTGTACCACTCAGTTCAATCCTTTGATAACATAGGGTTGATATAATGATGCTATTGATTTTTCATAACCACCCTCATATTTTTTTCAATATTAGCATTCTTCCAACAACTACATTTTTAATCATTTGATGTCAATTAAACAACAAAGATACAATAGAAATATATAAAATTGAATACTAAAATGGGAGAACCAGAATTTGATTCTGATAGTAAAAACATGGGTAATATTCTTGATTATAGAATTATTTTTGACAATATAAAAAAGGATTGGTCGAGACGCTCAACCAATCCTTTCCGCTAAAATTAACCATTAAATTAAGAATACACGATACAGAAAAACACTAACCCTATTGGCAATCTATTTCACAACCAATCTGTTCTTATGTATATTACCGTCTTGATCAATTATTTCGACCAAATAAAGACCTGACAAGCCTGTTACCGAAATTTGATTGCAATCGGTTACTCTTGCCACTACCTGACCCGAAAGCGAATAAAGAATAGCTTGTTTCACTCTTTGAGTAAAATAAGCTGTACCATGTGCAGGATTTGGATAAACCATGGATGTTTCACTTGCAGCCACATTTTCAAGACCTGTGACAACACCTGGAGTATCGGGAGAGCCAATTGAATATGCTGCAACCCCTTCGGTAGCAGAAAGGTAATAAGCCTTTATCCCATTAGCAGATACATATACTGCTGCACCATCGGTTCCGTTGGCATTAGCTGATGATCCAAAGTTTGTCGGTGTGCGGCAAACTTCTACTCCATCAAAACTAGCCGTAACATCAATCACGACACCTTCAGCGTTATAACTACCTCCATTAGCATAATCAACCAATGCTAACATTCGTTTCCCTTGATAAGTAAATGGTACTGAAGTATTTCCAACAGCATTTTTTGTTGCAGCACCCACAACTCCCACATACTTGTTTTGATAGAAAAGACGTGGTCGAACAGATGTGCCGTGAACCCATAAAGAATCGGTACCGGCAGAATAAATACGCGGATAGCTTCCCAAATTGATATATTGAGTTGTTCCATCAATATCATAAAGTGTAACCACTGTCGGTTCGGTGTTAGAAATAGTTCCATTGGTCACAGTCCACATAAAATATTTCCCTTTAATTGAATGTGACATAACACGGATGATGCCACTTGTCATAGTTCCTTCAAAGCTAAAACCATCTCCAAAGCGATTACTGCCAGTACTTGTACCAGAGGCAACTGAACCCGTGAAAGAAAGTAACGTTGTAGGATTAGCACTTAAATTACTTGAATCGTAAACGTAAATTTTAAAAGGGCTACTTGAACCAACTGCGGTTGTAAGATTACAAACCAGCACTTTACCATCTTTTGTAGTAACCGCTTCACTTATAGACCAAGTTCCTCCAGACACTCCGGTCATACTCAATGTTTGAACATATTGACCAGTATTTGCATCTACCACACGCACTCCGTCACCATTAGCCCTGACTGGTACATACACATATTTACCATCAGTGGCTATTGAGCGAGCATTTGGAGATGCTGGAAATCCCCAGGTCCAATTAGTCGGGCTTGGAAGAGTGCCTGATGTTTGAGTAAAATTCCACATTTGAGTAAAGCTTGGTGGAACATAAGTAGCTTCTCGTTTAGCAAACATAACAGCTGAAGTTACAGCACGTTGAGAACCGTCAGATGGGTTATTCAGGCAAGTACCATCAGCAACCATCGCTGAAGAACCGCCACCATCTAAGTTTAATGCATTTGTACAGCCCAAATCTATCATTATCTGAGCAAGTTCATCTAAGGAAGCCCCTTCGCTTACACCCGCATTACGGCCATCGCAGACCAACAACACCATTTTACCAGTAGCAGTATAGCCTATGGCAGTACGAGGATTTAAAACTCCACTTCCATACACATCTGATTGCAACAATTCATAATTGGTGGAATAGTTAATTAAATTGGTTCCATTTTGCACTAAAAGAGGACCACCGCCAACGGCTGAATAAGCAGCCCATTTTTGTCCACCAGTAGGGAAAGTAGTACTCGGTACTGCTTGTGGGGTCGAACCTTCCACATTGGGGCTTGGAGTCGGATAAATCCATGGCACCCCAGATAAGCTATAACTCCAGCCACATACTCCAGCTTGATTGGCATCTACACCAAGTGCTCCGCGAGTAGGATAATATGTTTGACTGGAACGGGTTACAGCTGCAATATTGCCGGACATGACGGAAGTTCTGTTAATCACCAAACTATAACTGGTACCTGTTGAAGTATCAAAAAAACCTCCATTGGTACAGACATAGGCATTAGAACCATAATCACTCACAAATTGCGATGGTGTTTTACGAGTTCCGCTCAACAAAGTCCGAAGTTCTATATTCCCCGTGCTCATATCAGCAATTGCATACCAAGCGGTAAAGGCACGACCATTAAGTGTAGAAGTGGTAGAGTATACGCTTACTTCTGCAGGTAAACCGGTAAGATCGGTTCTTTTAGTCCACGAAAGATTGTATGGTTGTGCAGACAAAGTGCTTGCAACCAAACAAAACAACAAAAGAGATACAAAATGTTTCATAAAAGTTTTTTTTAGATTAATACTACATCACAATTATTTCAAGGTAAAAATCACATTTTTAAGTTACTGTCCTCCATCAATCACCACCGATTCTCCCCCTAATTTATCTTGTTCGTCAGTGGTTGAAACAATAAAATATTTTACATCTGGACATCTCATATCGGTGAAGCGAGTCTTATGCATGGGTGCTTTTACTATATCGCCTTTATAATTGCGATAGAGATAGGTAGAGAGCCACTTAGCACCTGTTAATTTAGTTTTAGTTGCCTGAGCCGGTTTGCCCTCGTTCGATACTTGATCAATTGCATTTACTCTTTTGAATATCATATAAGAATTCAATTGAAATCCATCGGTTGGAAAATCACACTCATACTTTTTCCCTGAACCTTGAACAATAAAATGGGTGTTTCCGTTGGCTGTAATCTGCACCGACATAGTTATTGTATCACCCTGATACCAATAATAATCTGCCACAGCTGGTGCATTCAGATAAGTGGCAACCTGTCCTGTTGTCGAATAAGCAGCTCGACGCAAGAAAGGTCTAAAAGCACGGCGATCGGCAGAAACATTTCCATTAGCATCTTTAATCACTTCCCATGTCATACCAATATCAGTCTCTTGTCCATTTGCTGTACCACCCATATATACTGACGGATTATCTAAATATTGGCCGACCTTGGCCGGATTTATCCTTGCAGGATCAAAAGCAATTGTTGGCAAAATAACAGTCCCTGTAATGCCCAACCAAAGATCTTCAGAACTCATAGCCTTACGATAATAGGCTCCGGCAAAACATGGTGAATATATTGGTGGTTTAATTTCTCCCGTAAAAAAAGTATTGATAGGGTCTTGTATGGTATTATCCTGACCTACAGAATTATCCTTTCCACATCCTGTCAGAAAATAGATACAGAGTGAAATGACGAAAAAACGATTGAACTTTAGATTGAACATATGTTAGAGAATATTATTATTTTGTGTATAGAGATATGATTCAGCAACTTATATAAAAATGTCAACTACGTACGCCAAAACCATTTTATTTTTGTGAAAAACATTGCCAACAAAGTGACTAATGCTGTAATAATTATACCGTGTAGTAAGCCTTGCCAAGCATTATTTGTCAGCATATCCACATATTTCATCAATCCTGTAATATGTAGCAAAGGACCAATCACCACTGAAGAACCCACATAGGCAATCATCGGATTTTGACCCGACATAGTAAGAAATGCGGTAGCGCGTTTTAATTGAAAAAAATCACATAAAACAGAGAACGTAATTAATGCAAAAAATGCCAACCCTGAGGTTACAAAATAGTAACTAAACGTCGATGAGTCTTTGCGAATACCTCCTTCAAATGCCTCAAAAAATAGCCCCAAAAGCAATAAGAAACTCCCTGCTACAAACATTTTTTTCCAAAACTTAAGATAGCTTGTTGTAGCATTATGTAACAATATCAATCCTACAGCTAAAAAAACAATGCTAACAAACAAGTTGAGAACCAATTGACGAGTAAAAAGTCCATATAAATTCCATACAATAAGAACTACCGCGATGCTCAACAAAAGAATTGCTTTCTTTTTATCCTTTTGCGGATGCCCAATGCTCGATTGTGTCGAATCACGCAACCATTCCATGAGATATTCTCCGGCTATTGTCCCCGGTATAATAATAAATAAGTATTTTAAATAGTAGAATTTGTATAGCCAATCGAAAGGTGTAAAATCGAACAATGCTTTTTGCCATGATCCATCAAAATCACTGGTTCGACACAAGAAAATAGCCATAATAAAAGGAAGAATAGCTATTCGCCACCAACGGTTATGAACAGTAAAAATATAAGCTAACGAACCGAAAATAGCCATATTGGCTAATACTAAAATGATGATATTGCTGTTGGATAAACTAAACGACTTTCCATCGGCATAATTGAGAGTGAACAACATTAAAATTGCAATCCCATAAGCACCGACTTTAATAACAAATCGCAGCCATTGAGCCATTTTCCAAGGCAAACGCATAAACATTGGGAAAAACAATAGAAAAGCTCCCAACGTGATAAACCATGCACGATAGTCTTGAGGATTTGAAAGTGACCATGGATAAATATGTTGTAGGAAAATAGCAAAAAAAGCTAATTGTAATCCTCTAATAATACTGTCGAGTGATATACGCCATGATGAAATCCCCTGTTCAAACTTTCGTCCCAAAGAAAACGGAAATGCAGCTCCCATAGCAAAAAGAAAAAATGGGAAAACCAAATCAACCCAAGTAATGCCAAATATGGTTGGTGTGAAAATATGGTCGGGCGGTGGTACTTGCGCATGGTACATCCAACGAGGTAGTGTATTTGCTATTGTCCCCGATAATACCATTGTCAGAATTGCATATCCACGCAATGCATCTAATGAGGTGGCTCTTTTTTGTGGAGCTGTATTTATCATATTCTTTTTTTGTAACTTGTAAAAAATCAATCCTTCAATTCTCAACTTTGATATGGGAATAATACTCTTACTTAATAATAACACTTCAGAGAAACAATACCCCAGTAAAAAAATTAAGGTAAGAATGAAAGTAAATGCTACTAAATATTCGTATCAATTCTATCCTTAATTAATTATTTCCATATAACCCTGTTCAACATATCTTTTTTGTTATAGTTTTCCTTGTTTGTAGAGTGTGAAAAATGCCGGAAACTTTTTCAAACCCTCAAAAAACCAAAACGATTCTCCTGTAAAGCCTGAACCTCTATTTGAGATAATCATATTTTTGAGAAAGTCTTCGGTAGGGTTAGTGGTTCCATTTTGTAACAAAAGACCGGGATAAAATTTGCTCATGGTAGTGGCATCCAAATAAGAAACCTGCTGCGCCAAAGTTGATTGATAACTTGATATATCATATCTATATATTTGTGGAATCACCAAGTCGACGTACCCTTTCTTTAACCACGAAGGCCAATCCTGTAAATATTCATCTCGCCCCCAAGGATAAATACTTGGTGCACAGGATACTGTTACTGAGGATTTTATTCCTTTCACCGTACTATACAGACGTCCCATAAATTCGGTCAATATAGCGGTACGCCAATTTAACCAATCGGTATTTTTAATGTCAGTAGGAGGCGAACTGCCATTGTGCTGCTGTTTATAAAGATTGACCGTATAATCATCATAACCTGCAGTAGAAGGAAGTGCCGGCATTCGGTCATCACCTTGTACGCCATCTACGTCATAATTACGCACTACTTCCGACACCAAATCAATCATAAACTGTTGTACCTCGGGCAAAAAAGCATTCATCCAATCGAACCCGTTTTTCACTACCAAATTACCACTTTGGTCTTTAGCTGCCCATGTAGGTTTTGTTTGCAGAATCAGTCCGCCGTTTTGACTGTAAGAAGTTGAGAATCCGTATTCAAACCATGCATGTACTTTTATATTTTTCTTATGAGCCTCTTCAATCATCTCCTGTAATGGATCACGACCTGCATATTGACTTGCGATTTCTACACCAAAGGTATTTTTCATCAATGCGCTTGGATAAAAAGTTCTCCCTTGATTCCATACTACCACAAAAATATTGTTGATACCACACGCATCACACACATTAACAGCAGCCCGAATACTATCGCGGGATGATAGCGCCTGACTTGCCGCACTGGTAATCCAGGTTCCACGAAATGATTTATTTGTGGTGGTCTGGGGTGTTGGCTCATCTTTGTCAGAAGCTCCACAGCTAACAATTGAAACCAATAAACAACAAATTAAAAGCCAAAATGATTTTAGATTCTTCATATAAATCAAAATAACAGATATGACAAGAGTCTCTGCCCACTTTTCAGCGGGCAGAGAAGAGCTTGTCTAAACAAGTTAAAGAATAGATTAATTTTCCAATTGATAGATGCGGGTTCCAATATTAGTGCAGGTAAATGCTACACATAATTTATTGTTTATTACTTGCAAATCGGCATCCATCGTTGCATTACCATTAGACTGAGTGGAAGGCATTAATACATCCATAATTGTATTTTGGAATGAAGTAGCTTGCCCATCAGTAATATCGCATAAGCGGAAGCGTGCGCCAGCACCTGAAACATAAGCAGTATATGCCAGATAGACACGGCCTTTGTAAGAATACACATCACAGTCAGTCGAAACTATACCTGTCTGACTTGAAATTTGTGCCAACGTAGATGTAAAGTTGAAGATACCATTTGTAGAACCTGTTAATAAAGCTCCCACAAACCCTGATGTACCTACTGGCATTGGTTGAATACTGTTATAGTTACCCGGATTACCCGCAATTGTTACCGTTAAAATAGTCGGATTAGGTGAGGTTAAAGTGCCATTGGTTACCGTCCACACCAATACATCTGTATGCCCCGTTATCGGTATTGTTATAATTGCATTGCCCGACAATGATCCTTGAATATTTATCCCTGCAGCACGAGGAGCATACGTAAAGCCAAGAGATGTTTGCGAATAACTAAGATATACAGAGGGCGCAGCATCTGTAACACTGTTCCATTTATACACATTAAGCATTTGCGTTGAGCCTGCACCAGCCCCTAATTGAACACCTAAAATTACTCCATTGTCATCAGTAGCTAATTTACGAATACCAGTAACAGCACCACCATCAATAGATGTACCTGTTTTACTTAATATGTTAACTCTGTTGCCTGAAAAATCGTAATAATTCGGTCCAATTGGTGTTACACCTGCTGTATTGTGGTTAGCCATCACAAAATATTGGCCACTTAATGCAACAGAACTTCCAGCATCTGATCCAAATCCAAAGCTTGTATATGGCATTGATAATAATGGAGTTAGTGAAAGTTTTGGAACACCTATTATAAATGTTTTTTGAATACCATCAGATCCTGTGACTTTCACAGTTGCAGTGCCGGCTAATAAATTAAGCCCTAAACCTGTAAACGAAGCATCAATAATATTACCATAACCAACAGCTAATGTAACCGTTGAAGAGGAGAAATTGGTTAATCCTTTCACATAAGGCGTTACAATATTTTTTGTGGCATCTGTTACAACTACTGAGTCTGTAGCAATACCATTAATTGTCATACTCTTTATAAGAGCCGGACCAACTGATTCTGTAGTGATAATAAAGGTATACGTATAAATAGTTGTTCCGTCAACTCCTAACACATGAATCGTATGTGGAGCTGTATAATCTTGCGCTGTGCCATTAGTAAAATCTTGTACCTTTCCATTCACAAAATCCATTGTCACTTTCAAAGCTGTAAGGTTTGTCCCTTTAGGTACTTGAACAATCAAGCTGGAAGTTCCAAAATGGACATCTGCTTTGTTGATGGTCAGACCTTCAATTACAAAAGTAGAAACCAGCGGAGGTGATTGAATTTTTAGTGTCCAAGGGGTCACTGTTCCGTCATTCCCATTGATTGTTAATGTTAATGGTTTACGACTATCCATTTGTGTTTTATTATTAAAGTCTTGAATTGTTCCATTAATGGCCAATACTTCCACTTTAGCTTTACTCAAGTCAATACCCGGAGCTAACACAATAGTAGCCACATTATTTGCATTGGTTGGAAGATATAACACATCGTTTACCTTCACTCCCACAATTTGTGCTCCTTGAAACAGCCGACTATCGGTGGTATCCGAACACGCCATTATCACAAGTTGCAGAATCGCAAATATTGCGAAGCTTACATTTTTCATTGTTCTCATAATATGCATTTTAATAGTTATATACTTATTTTTTGCTCAATGCTTGTTTCATTTGATTGAGAAAATCAGCCCAGTGCACATAGCACAAGTCGAAAATCATCAACCCTGCAGACTCAGACAAAGAAGCTTTAAAAACCTCACTGCGTTGTTCATCTTTGAGGTCGGTGAGACTCATCGAACCCAACAGTGGCAACTGCCCATTGGTCAATATATTTCCCAATGTGATATACTTCTTTATCTCTTTCCTTGTTTTATAGTAAGTTCCTATCATCAGAAAATCTATATTACCCAAATAACTGGTTTTATAGTATTTGTCTGTATAAATTTTGCTTTCGGGAAATCCCAGTTTATCATTATAGATAAAATCGGAACTTGCCCAATTCACGCCATTTTGATAATAGATTTCGTACCATGACCCCACATAAGCCGCCATTTTCAATTCCGGATTTTTAGTGCTTTTATATTGATTTACTAAACTTCTTAATCTATCAGTAAATGATTTGATAGTTTGCGAACGAAAAGTAATCCAATCTACGAAATATTTTCCTTGCACCATTTTACCTTGATCATCAATGCGAAATGCATCATTAGGAAAATTATCCAGTTGTTTACCTTCTGAACGGAGGTAATCGGCAAAAGCATTACGGGTTACATGTCCAAAATCAGCATAATAATTATCATACCGACAACGGTCTAACACAATTCCATCCACAGGATAATTTTTCAATACCTCCTCTACGCGAAGCAATTGAAAATCCTGTACATCCTTATTTGCCGGATTTACAAATGCCAACACAAGACGCTTGCCTGATGCAGCTTCTTTTCCCACAGTACTTTCTGAGATGCGCAGCAAATTACCTTTATCTTCAGGTCGTTGTATTATTTCTTCCCAATCTCTATGTTGCTTCATCACTGCATAATCACCTGATGTGACATTTCCTTCGGTAAAAAAATTGAAACTGACATACACCTTCAATCCTACTTTGTGCGCTTGGGTGAGCATAGATTCCAATAAGTCAAAACCTGTATCTGCCAATTGCTTATCAGGATTGGTCATTTTCGTAAAGTAGGGTGATTTTGACAACTCATTTTTACGATAAGAAACGAAACCCTCCGGCCCTTTCACATCTAAACCAATTGATGTAAAACCTGCTTGTTTAGCTTTTTGCAGCATTGTTGCTACGGCAGCATCGTCAGTCAATGTTTTGGCATTAGGAAACTGTTCGATCCAAAGCACGATTTCGGATGGTTGAGCATTTTTCTCTTTCCGAAAAATCACCAAAGATTGTTGATCAATAATTTGGCCATCTTCCATCAATTTTACATCCAAATAGTTAACACCTTTTGAAAGTGCTATTTCTCCCTTAACGTATCCCTTTTTATCAATTTTGAGGACAGTATTTACACCTTGTCCCGAAACTGTTACCTGGTTTATTTTATGAGAATTGGGACGTACAATATGTCCTGAAACTAATTGCTTGTCATTTAACGAAGTCAACACAGGATCAATATCCAGCTCAAGGGCTGATTTTTGTTTCCCGTTAGCCCATTCTTCTAAATTCGCTAAAATGACAGGCTCCCCATTCATTCTTAGTTTCACTACATCACCTTCATGGAAATTTTCAGCCAAAAATTTCTTATATCCTTGTGTTTTGTAACTATCATCTGAAGCGACCAACACAAAACCTCCGTCAGGAATAGAAAGAGACAATGCTTCGAAAAATAATGGTATATGTCCACCTTCAGAACGGTTAATTACCTTCGTTACCTTCATTTTTGAATCCACCTGAACAGCCACAAGATTTGTACGTGAATCTTTGATCTCTTTACCATAAGTTGAAGAAAAAAGCATTACTGTATTGTCTGTCTTGCTCCATTGCGGGTTATTCACCTCATTCACTTCTTTTTCGAGACCTCTTACCACCAATGTCGGGTCTGAACTGGCAGCTTCGATAGTTACTTTGTCCGACTTCTGAGCTAACAATGTTCCAAAACAGGTAAATAACAGAAGGATATATATATATCGTTTCATGTAAATATATTTATTTTTAATATCAGGGTCATATGAACCAAAGATCTGCAAAGCAGAACTCGTCTCACCTTCCGGAACTGATTTCATATTTTTATCAAACCATGAAACTCCTGCCTTGTTTAGCAAGAGCTTCAATGGTTTCAAATAGAATTATTATTGAGGGTAACCCGCATTTTGAGTTAGCCATGGAGCCTTCTTACGTTCGGTTTGAGGTACAGGCCACACATAATAACGATCATCCCAACCAGTAGGTCGTGATGCATCTCTGGTTCTCAATTTTGTGGCATATTTGGCATACGAAGCAATATCATTCAAATCGCGAGGTGTCCCTACTGTTCCATATGAAGGCACCATATCTGATGTTACCTGCGAGTAACCATCAGGATATGTGTTGGTAGCAGCATTCACTCCTGTAGCAATAGGATAACCGTAAGTAGGCTCTGCATTTTGCAAAGCTCCTAATCTCCATCTGCGCATGTCGAAGAAATAGAGTGACTCTTTGATAAGTTCCACCTTACGTTCGCGGCGTACTACTTGACGCAGCTTATCCTGATTGCCTGCTCTTGTTGGATCTGTAACAAGAATGGAAGGCATTTTTACTCTGGCACGTACCAAATCGATTGCGTTATATACAGTAGCATCCAAATTATTTAACTCAATTTGTGCTTCAGCGTAAGTAAGTAAAATTTCAGCGTAGCGCATTAGAATAATATTGTAGGTAGGTACAAATATTCCTTCATCATCGAAATAGTTATATTTTCTCCATAAGTAACCCACACCACTTTGAATATAGCCATATTGAGCTACCGATCCGGTATAGTCAAGGTTATCAATCATCGTTATATTTCCGGCTGCATCAAACGATTTTGCTTTTGGATTATATAACTCCATTAAAATCTTTGATTTTTTTGTCCCTGTGTTTCCAATAATTGTATCGTGTTGAGTATAAATGGAATATTTCAAACGTGGATCACGATTTGCAAATGGATTCTTTGGATCATATCCTGAAGTAGCATCATCAATGCGTTTACCGTTTGAACACTCATAGGTATCGACCAATTGTTGTGTGGGAAAACGTCCACTTTGTCCTCCAACAGTTCGACAGACTTCGCCAGCTGATAGATAATGTGTTTTAGTAACACCTTGGTCGGAAAATATCATCTGCATGATATTTTCGTTTTTGGCATCAGTGGTCAATTGTCCTGCGCGAGTAAACAACTTGTTGTAATCTGTGCAAAGACTTCTTCCACTTTCATCCATCACTTTTTTGGCTGCCTGAGCTGCTATAGTAAAATACTTTGTAGCATTGGCTGCATCTTGTGTCCCATCTTTACCAAAGCCAAATTTGCACCAACTTCCTGCATACAAAGCCAATCTTGCTTTCATTCCATATGCAAACGATTTGTCAATTCGACCCCAATCGGCATCACTACTCTGTTTCCAAGGCAAATTATCAACTAAGCCGTCAATATCGGTTAGCAAACTATCCACCACCTGCTTCCAGGGAGTACGTGGAACATTTTTAAGCTGGTCATCGGTTACTGAAGTAGCAAAATAAGGTATATCACCATATAATGAAACTAATTCCCAGTAGTAATAAACCCTAAGCATTTTAGTCTCAGCAAAATATTGTTTTGCTTTACTCCCTAGCCCATTAATATAAGGGGTAGCTCCATCTAATACAGTATTACATCTTGCAACTGAAGTATATAAGGTAGCCCATGTATATTCCACTGCATAATTAGTAGTTAAATCAATATTTCCAACACCAATTGAACTATTATCTGCACGCTCTATACCAAAAGGAGTGTAACAATCCCACAATACCATAGGAGGAATACTACTGTAACTCTCCAAATTTTGATACAGCATTTGATAACATCCTGAAGCACCCTCTTTTATAGCTTCTTCATTGTTGAAAAAATCGGACGATAGGTATTGACTCTTGGGGGTTCGCTCCAAGTAATCACTACACCCTGACAACACTATCACTAAGGTAGCTGCAAGCAACAACTTAGGATTGATTATGTATTCAATTATATTTTTCATATCTCAATTTTTTATCTGAAAGGTGTTCTTATTAATGACTATTATTCAACACTCTTTCTGTGTGGATTAAAATTTTAGATCAACACCAACGGTGTAAGTTTGCATAATAGGATAAAATTCGCCTCCGGTAGAACCACCATAGAGTACTTCAGGATCGTATCCTTTATAAAAATGACTCATAGTCAATAAGTTTTGACCACTTAAATAGATCCTAACACTCCCCAACTGGGCTTTTTTACACCATTTTTGAGGCAAACTGTAACCTATAATCAGATTTTTCAAACGAGCGTATGAACCATCACGAACCCACTTATCCGACATTACAAAGTTGTCGGCTGAGTTAGCCTCCGGCAATAAGATAGGATATGCTGCATTCGGATTATCTACTGTCCACGAATCTAACTGGTGAGTAAATAGATTAGCTCCATTGGCAAACGGTTTTAATCCTACACCACTCATATAAGCTTTGCGCTGACCCACACCCTGAATAAAGATTGACAAATCAAAACCTCTCCATGCTCCGTCCAATTTAAGTCCATACTCAAAATGAGGATAAGAATCGCCTAAATAGACTCTGTCGTTTGAGTCAAGTTTACCATCATTGTTAGCATCCTTATATTTAATAAAGCCGGGACGAGCAGCACTACTCAATCTAAGCGAATTTGCCACATCGTTCTGATCTTGAAAGTAACCATTGGATAGATAACCCCACATTCCATTCAAAGGGTAACCAACGGTTTGAGCATCAGTAGGTGTTTTTCCATTAAGGTTAGTAATTTTATTTCTATTATCGCTTAAAGTAAAAATAGCTCCGTACGAAAATTCTCCAATTTTGTTTTTATGTGAAACCACAACTTCCCATCCTCTATTCTTCATATCTCCTGCGTTGGAATAAGCAGGTTGCATTCCGGCATAATAAGGCAATGCAAATTGCATCAACATGTCATACACATTTTTCAAATAGTAATCTGCAGTAATACTGAGTTTTCCATTCCATAAAATAGCATCTAAACCGACATCGGTTTGTTTTGATTTTTCCCAAGTAATATTACTATTAGCCAAGGCTGTTTGAGCAACACCCGAAGATAGTTGTTTGTTAAACCAATAACTGTAACCAGTGTTTACTGTAGCTGTATAGGGATAATTACCTATATCCTGATTCCCCAAAAGACCATAAGAAGCCCGCAATTTCAATTGATTGAGATAGGCTTGCGTTTTTTTCATAAATTTTTCCCGAGAAATCACCCAGCCTGCTGATATAGATGGAAAGAATCCCCAACGATTTTGAGATGTAAAGCGAGAAGAACCGTCATAACGACCATTTGCTTCTATAAGATATTTGTCATCAAAATTGTAATTAAGACGGCCATAATAGGATCGCATTGCCCAATCGCTTGCACCGCCACCATCGGCAGCTGTACTTCCATCTCCATTATCTAAATAATAGCGTCCTAATTTATAACCTTGTTTGGATGCATAAAAATTAGTGCTTAAATTATCTTCGGCTTGTGTACCTACCAATAGGTTGAATTTGTGTCTTGCAATATCATGTTTGTAAGTTGCTTGAAGGCGGTAAAAATTGCGTGTCGTTTCGCTCAAACTTTCCATCCCTGCATCAACTGGAGGATATTGGCCAAGATCAATCCCTTTAAGAGACACTTCGTAAGGTTGAGTGTAATTACTTGAACGCGAACCTGTTTTTCGGAGTGAGTATTGACCTGAAATATCCAAATTAGTAATTGGGGTAATAGTCAATGTACCGCTGGCCATCACTTCCGATCCGACATTACGGTTTGTACCACTATCCTCGGCTTCTGCGGCAGGATTTAGCCCGTTTTTTCCATATCCCCAATTGCCATCCAAATCTTTTACACCCGAAAGTGTGGGTAAAAGGTATAATGCAGTATTAATGATTGCTTTGGGCGATGAAACACCCGGAGTTACACTAATTCCTTGACGAGCATTACTTTCGAGACTAAATTTTGCCCATTTGGTTAATGTAGCATCCGCATTAACACGTAAAGTTGCACGACTATAGTTATTGTTGGCTATCAAACCGTTTTGGTATAGGTAAGAGCCTGCAGAATAGTATTTCAGATTTGAGTTTCCTCCACTGATAGACACTGTGTGATTTTGCATCAACGCATCATTTTTTACAGTGGCACTTTTCCAATCTGTGTCAAAGCGATTCCAGTTGTCTGGTTTATAGTTTTTTTCATCTTGTATCAGTTGCAACCGTTGTGCACGAGTATCGGCAGTAACACTAATTCCTGCATTATCCCATGAGTCTAACTCAGATTGCAAATATTGCCAGGCCGGTACCGGCTCGGGCATATTGACAGGGCGTTGAATTGTTGCATACCCGCTATATGCTACATTCAGTTTACCTTCTTTACCTCTTTTGGTAGTAATAATGATAACCCCATTAGAAGCTCTTGAACCATAGATTGAAGCTGATGCTGCATCTTTCAATACTGACACACTTTCAACAGTACTCATATCTACTTGGTTAATATCGCTTGTTTCGACACCGTCAACCAATACCAAAGGAAAAGTTGTGGAATTGATAGAGCCAATACCGCGAATACGAATGTTTGAACCATCGGCACCTGGTTCTCCTGAGGTTTGTTGAATGGTAACACCCGGCATTGTACCTTCAAGAGCGGTAGAAAGTGATGCAACAGAGCGTTCTGTTAAGGCCTCTCCTTGCACAGAGGATACGGCACCTGTTAATGTGGCCTTTCTTTGTTTGGCATATCCAACCACCACCACTTCGCTGAGAGCTTTGTTTTCTTCTTGTAGTTTAATAACCAAATTATTACGCCCTTCGACTTTTACATCTGTCTGTTGAAAACCAATATACGTAATAGTCAATTGTCCCTTGGAAGAGTTGATCTTCAACAAAAAATTACCATTTACATCGGTAATTGTTCCATTGCGGGTTCCCTTTTCCATCACATTAGCTCCGATGATTGGATCACCGCGCTCATCTAACACTTTTCCCTTTACAGTTTGTGCAGACACCTGTGCGCCTATCAATACACAAAAAGCAAAGAGAATCCCCATAATCTTACAGATCTTTCTCATACGTTTTTCATTTTAAAGATTTAGTAATTGTTACACATAAAACTTCTCTACCTAATTGCCTTGCTATTTTTATTTTATTGCAGAAGTAGGTCGTTGCTCATTGTGAGCACCAAAAAATTTATTTGGACGACTTCCCATTATTAATTCAAAAAAACCTCCATTTTGTATATCCCTGTGAGTGATATAACTTTTATCGTATGGCTTTCCGTTCAAAGTTGCTGATTGTATGTACTGATTTGATTTTGAGTTGTTTTTGACTTTCACCACAAATATTTTGCCATTTGAAATTTGTATTTCAGCCTTATCAACCAAAGGACTTCCCAGCACATAAACCCCATTAGACGGATTAACCGGATAAAATCCTAATGCTGAAAACACATACCATGCAGACATCTGCCCGCAATCTTCATTTCCACACAACCCTGCAGGTGTATCGTTATAAAACATTCCCATTACTTTCCTCACCTTTTCAGCTGTTTTCCATTGTTGCCCTGCAAACGCGTAGAGATATGCAATATGATGACTTGGCTCATTCCCGTGTACATATTGCCCAATCATGCCCGACATATCAGCGGAACCGCCACCGGTTATATCCGATGAAGCAAGAAACAGACTATCTAACCGATTCACAAATTCATTTGGGGAATCATACAACTTTATCATTTCTTCGACATTTTGCGGCACTAACCATGTATATTGCCACGCATTGCCTTCAATATAATCATCGGCAGTATGCAAATAGTGAGATGGATCAAAGCCTGACTTAAAGGAACCATTACTCAGTTTGGCTCTCATAAACAGGCTCTGATTATCAAAATAAGCACGGTATCCTTCAGCACGCTTGCTAAATTCAACAAAATCATCTAATTTGCCTAAATCCTTAGCCATTTGCGCAATACACCAATCGTCAATACAAAATTCAAGTCCTGAAGAGACTGACTCTCCTTCCAAGTCAGCTGGTATGTAGCCATATTTTTTAATTAATGGCAAACCACGCAGGTTGACATTGACGTAAGCTTTCATTGCTTCATAAGCCTGTTTTACATCAAATCCTTTTATTCCTTTGAAATAAGCATCGGCAATGACAGGAATGGCGTGATAACCAACCATGCAATCAGTTTCATTGCCTACCAAATGCCAAACCGGCAAACGTCCTTGTTGTTTATAAATAGCAATAAATGAATTGATAAAATCACTCACTCTTTCGGGAGCTGTCAATGTAAACAGAGGATGTGAAGCCCGATAAGTATCCCATAAAGAGAAAGTGGTGTATGCAATCCAGCCTTTTGCTGTATATACTTTGCCATCAGCACCCCGATAATCGCCGTTTACATCGGAAAAAATCGATGGAGCTATCATGGTGTGATACAACGCAGTATAGAATGTTCGCTGCTGATGTATATCGGCAAACTTGGCATTCACAGCTCCTAACGCTTTATTCCAGGCGGACGAAGCATCGGTTGCTGTTTGTTCAAAGTTCCAACCCGATAACTCTGCATTCATATTGTTTCGGGCGTTTTCGCAACTCACATACGAGAGTGAAACTTTTGCAACTATCTGATTTTTAATTCCAAAATCGAGAAGTGCTTTTATGTTTTTACCGTCGGCTGAAGTAGTAGTAATAGTCAAACCGTCTTTTTGCAGCATCGCAAACTTGAAAGGTTGTGAAAATTTTGCTACAAAAAACAGTTTCTCATCTTTTGCCCATCCACTAGAAAAGCGATAACCCTCTATTGTAACAGAATCGATTTGATGAATGAAAGAAGCCTGTGTGGCATCAACTCTATCTCCAAACCCAGGTCCGATTCCCTCATCCAAATCAATGACCAAACGATGTATCCCTTCCTTAGGATATGTATATCGGTGCATCCCTACACGCTCAGTGGCTGTTAGTTCTGCTTTGACATTGTATTTATTCAATATCACTGAATAATATCCCGGACGAACTATTTCGTTTGTATGTGAGTAGGTAGAGAGATAACCATTGTTCATATCTGCCTTTTTACCTTTGAAAAGAGGCACCTCTTTCGAAACAGGCATAAATAAAATATCTCCCAAATCGCCGATACCTGTTCCACTTAAATGAGTATGCGAGAACCCTATAATTGTACTGTCGGAATAGTTGTAGCCAGAGCACCAGTCCCATCCGGTTGATAAATTAGTGGGGCCAAGTTGCACCATGCCAAACGGTCGACTTGCTCCCACGAATACATGACCATGATCGGCACTGCCAATCAACGGATCCACATAGTGAGTAAAGTCTGCCGCACTGAGTTCGTTGAACCCAAATGTGACCAACCAAATAAAACACCAACCGATTAATTTATACATATAATTCAAAATTTTCAAAATCAAAACTATACGCTACTTTTTCACCCACATCCGCTCAATCTCTTCCAACGATTTTCCCGCAGTTTCAGGCACCATTTTCCAGATTATCAGCATATAGGGTACGCACATTACGGCAAAGAGGAAAAATGTACCGGCAGGCGAAAGGTGATCGAGCATCCATGGAGTAAGCTGCCCAATAAGGTATGTACCTATCCACAATGAAAAACCGGCAATCGACATAGCAATACCTCGTACCGAAGTGGGATACATCTCGGACAGCAATACCCAAATAACGGCACAGATTGAAACGGCACAACAAAAAATGTAGAACAGAAAGAGTATCAATAACACTACACTCGGAATACCCATGGCTGCCCCTTTCAGAAAATAAAAACCAATAAACAACAATGAAATAACCATGCCCGACACACCGTAATAAACCAATTTCTTTCGACCCACTTTATCGATAATGGCTAATGCCAGCACGGTGGTTAGCATATTAACTAGCCCTACCAGCACCTGATAAAACAAAGAATCGCCAGTGGATAAGCCGCTATTGGTAAAAATGGTAGGTCCATAGTACAATACCGCATTCACGCCCATAAACTGACCTAAAATAGCGATACATACACCTATTATTAATGCTTTGAAATAACCCGGTTTGAATAGCAATCGCCAATTCGATTGTTTGTCGCTATCCAACTGCTGTTTTACTTCCGCCATTTGTCGTCCTGCTTCTTCTTTATCTGTATAAATTCGATTTAATATCGTCAATGCACCCTCCTCACGATTACGCACAATGAGCCACCTCGGACTTTCAGGGATAAAGAAAATAATGATAAAGAAAAGCAAAGCCGGAAGTGATTCCATCCCCAACATGCCCCGCCAAACTTCCGTAACGAAGACTTTTGTCAAAAGGCTACTCCCCAGCGCTGAACCACCTCCGGCTATTTTCAATAATTGATAATTAACAAGATAAGCGCCTAAAAACCCGATTGTTATCGCCAACTGATAAAGCGATACTAATCGCCCTCTGTAGCTAGTAATAGCCACTTCTGAAATATAGAGCGGTGAAATAATCGACACCACACCAATACCAATTCCGCCAATAATACGATAGAACACCAATTGATCAACACTCCCTGAAATTGCACAACCGATACCAGACGCTGAAAACAATACAGCTGCCAATAAAAGTGTTTTCTTTCGTCCGAAACGATCGCTCAAGACACCCGCTATTGCAACTCCCAAAATTGAACCAACCAATGCGCAACCCACGTACCACCCTTGTTGTATCGAATCCAAATGGTACTGTGTAGAGACTTGATCGATAGTGCCCGAAATCACAGCCGTATCGTAGCCGAATAGAAAACCACCCAAGGCAGCTACTACGGACAAGAAAATGACGTAATCAATGTTCTTTTGTGTTTTTTGTGCCATTTTAATTAGATATTAAAATATTCTTTATAGCGATCGTATAAGTGTCCAGCCTGTATATATGCCGATTGCGGACTCATGAAATGCGAAAATTCAAACGTAATTCCTTTATCATAACCAGCACGTTTAGCGGCTTCTAATTTCAATCGCAGTTTGTCAAATTTGATTGGGAAAAATTTAATAGGCATATCTCGGTCAAAGGTTTCGGCATTTGTCCAACATTTCATCCCATATTTATCGGCAAGTTTTTTATTCACCGAAAAGAAGGCATCCAACTCATCGTAATCAATATGTCCATCCTGAAATGCACAAGCATCTACCACATCGTGAATTCCATCAAAAATTTCTCCCCACTCTTTTTCGTGTTCTTGAACTGAAACAGCGTTTACTTTAGTAATATCGCCTGTAGCGGCTTCAACCGCTTTTTTACCGTCTATCCATGGTGAAATAAAAGTAGGCAGTCCGTTGGATACATCTTTACACTGTTTACCCATAGCATGAAATGCCCCAATCGCACCCTTAGTTTTACGACTTATTTCGCCACTGATGTACCAACCTCCGAAGCTCTTATATTTGCTCCCATAGTTTTGCCACACCTCATCAATCACGTATTTATTATCTTCTATCTCCCACGATAAATCACCTGTATCCCAATATTTTCCTGAGTCATAAAGACCAAAGTAAAACTTCATCCCATATTTCTCAGCCAAGCGTAGATACATGTCCAACAAATCAACTGATGGCATATAACACCCTTTTTTCAATAGATATTTTGAAGGGTAAGTAACAAACTTCCGGTAGCCTGAGCGAATCATTATTACGGTGTCAATTCCGATAGCTTTCATGTGCTGAAAATCTCTATCCCACTCCTTTTCACCCCAGTTTTGATGTGGAATATCGTGCGAAATTTCATC
>Ga0302286_10000206_pt1 | contig 49819 bp, 39 predicted proteins | sample III_Fen_E2_3_FD_198765 | JGI IMG/M metagenome (GOLD analysis project Ga0302286, IMG submission 198765) | Peat permafrost microbial communities from Stordalen Mire near Abisko, Sweden - III_Fen_E2_3 | ecosystem: Environmental > Terrestrial > Soil > Wetlands > Permafrost | place: Sweden: Abisko...
CTATTTCTGCCTTGTCTGCATTCCCAACAATTCTGGTTAAAGCCATGTCGGGCGTTGATGCGCCAATGGCCGGTCTGGCAAGTGCCAACGAACGAGTTAACCTGGCATGTATCGGTATCGGAAATCAAGGTGGTTCTGATGTTAAATCGTTATACGACACCGGATTGTGCAATATTGTTGCGCTGTGCGATACCGACATGGGTGCGCCGCATACCTTGAAGACTCTTGAAAAATTTCCGGATGTACCACGTTTCCAGGACTTCCGGAAGATGTTCGACAAAATGAGTAATCAAATTGATGCTGTTTTGGTTGGGGTTCCTGATCATTCGCACTTTCCGATCAGCATGTTGGCGATGTCATTAGGAAAAGCTGTATATGTTGAAAAACCGATGGCTCGTACATTTAATGACGTAGAACTAATGATGAAAGCAGCCCGGAAGTATAACGTGGTTACTCAAATGGGTAATCAGGGACATTCGGAAGCTAATTATTTTCAGTTCAAAGCATGGACCGAAGCTGGTATTATTAAAGATGTTACTGCAATTACTGCTCATATGAATTCCGCACGTCGTTGGCATGGTTGGGATCCTAAAATCACAAAATTTCCGGATGCAGAACCAATCCCTGAAACATTAGACTGGGATACCTGGCATTCGGCAGTTAAAATGCACGATTACAATCACGACTTTATCAATGGTCAGTGGCGTTGTTGGTACGATTTTGGAATGGGTGCTTTAGGCGACTGGGGTGCTCATATCATTGATACTGCACATCAATTTCTGAATCTTGGATTGCCCTATGAAGTTAATCCGGTGAAATTGGAAGGTCATAATTCGTTCTTCTTTCCAATGTCATCAACCATTTCATTTAAGTTTCCGGAGCGCGACAAAATGCCCCCTCTCGAAATCATGTGGTACGATGGAGTCAATAATATTCCCCAGGTTCCTGAAGGTTTTGGAACTTCAGATTTGGACCCAAATATTCCGCCAACCAGCGTTGGAAAAATACAACCGGTGAAATTGAACCCTGGTAAGGAAATTTATAGCAAAGATCTGATTTTTAAGGGAGGTTCGCATGGGAGTACCTTGTCGATTATCCCTGCTGAAAAGGCAAAGGAAATGGAATCGAAATTGCCGCAAGTACCGGCAAGTCCATCGAACCATTACGCTAACTTCCTGAAATCAGTCAAGGGAGAAGAAAAGACTCGTTCGCCCTTTGAAATTGCAGGTCCGTTAAGTCAGGTTTTCAATCTGGGAGTTTTGGCGCAACAGTTGAATACGAAGTTGCTTTTCGATCGCAAGACCAAACAAATTACCAACAATAAACTGGCAAATCAGTTGTTGGTTGGAGCTCCTCCACGCAAAGGGTGGGAACAATACTACAAACTATAATTTTGACAACAAACCCCGAAATAACTGTCAACTGACAAGTATTTCGGGGTTGTTTTTATCTTAATTCAGAACAGTCACGATGATTACGGTTTCAAAATCTGAGACACAAACTCTGTCTGAATAAAAAACACCATATTGTCTAATAGCTGGAGATCTGAATCGGGAAGTTCCAGATTTGAAAAGGCATTATAAAAACCCTCTAGCCGGTCGATGTCTCCTTCTTTTAATAAATCAATTAAGGCAATTGTTAAATAATTGAATGCTTCAATGGTATGAACGGTCGTTCTTCCTGCAAATACCTGGTGCATGGTGAAATCATCCAACGATACCAGTGATTCGGCATTCGAAACAATACAATCGGCAGCAAATATTTTAAATAAGGGGTATTCCGGATAGCGCGCTGAATATTCGTTAACTTTTTCAGTATAGCTTTCCTGATTTTTTTCTCTTAGGATAATGGCCTCCAGGAAACAGGCTGCCGGATTCTTAGGCGTTTCATTTTTAAATTTTTCCAGCAATTTTTCGGCTCTTTGGGAATCGCTGGCGGAAGCATAAATATCCATGAACAATTTCCCGGTTTCAGGCTGAATTAGTTCTTCCGGAATTCCTAATAGTTCACTGGAAACTTCTTCGGTTAGCTCAAAATCAAAATCATCCAAATATTCCTGGGTGTATTTATTAACTAACTCCGGGTCGATCATATTCTCGATGCAATAATCGGTTAGGTATTCAAACTGATCGATTTGATCTTCATTCAGATTTTCCTTGTTGTTATACAATTGAAAAAACAAATCGCGCTTTTGAGCAAAGGTAAGACGTTCCAGTTCGGAACCTTCCGGATTGTCATCGGCAAATTCATTGTCATCAACGATCTCAAAGTCATAATTACCTGGTTCAGCCGTACGTTCAAGCTGAGCCAATATCTGTTTAATTTTTGTCTGATCCTCGTATGGCCCGTTCACATAAAACGGTTTCCCATCTTTGCCACATTCCACCTCTATTAGCTCAATTTCGTCGGTATCTTCTTCGAGCATATATTGTGTAATCGAGGTAAAGTCCTTATGCGGTTTAAATCCATATTCTTCCGCATACTCCAGCCCGGCAAATACGATGTTGTGAGCCAGTTCGTAGGAAATTTGTTCAAAAACAAGGGAATCAATACTCTCTTTTTTCTCCTGATATTCCGTTTTTGTAATATTGAAAAGATATTGGGTGTTTTTTACTCCGAGGCAGAATAAATCAATCAGATACATACACATGGTAATATTCCCATTGGTATGGCTTCGGGCAACAACAATATGAGCAACTCCCTGTTCTTTCCAATCGTCATTTACCAGACACTCCAATAGTGGAAGGGCGCGTGCCTTTTTACGAATATAGTTTTCGGGACTTAACATCTGAACCACTTTCCCTGCGCTTTTTTTTGCCATGATCTGTTCTTGAATTTATCTTTTCGGCGAAGATAATGGATTTAATGCTTTCTTAGTAACCCGTTGAAAGAAGCTTAAAACTTCGATATCGGCTCTTCGGTTGCGGTGTCAGAAGATTATCTTTACTATATTGCAATGACTTAGCCTATATTTTAAACTTAAACAGTCTAACCGTTTTGAATATGAAAAGAATTAAAATTTTTCTACTGCAACTACTTATGTGCCTTAGTGTTTATGCTCAAAATTTATCGACTATACCTGCATCAACCGGGAATGAAGAGAAATTGCAATGGTGGCGCGATGCTAAATTTGGACTCTTTATTCATTGGGGACCTTCAAGTATAAGTGGAACAGAAATTAGTTGGTCAAGAATTGGTCATCCGTATGATCATCATGGATTCGAATCCGTTCCGGCAGAGACATACGATCAGCTGTATAAAGGTTTTAATCCAGTTAAGTTTGATGCCGACCAATGGATGAAAATGGCAAAAAATGCAGGTTTTAAATATGTTGTTTTTGTCACCAAACATCATGACGGGTTTTGTATGTGGCCATCGAAGATGACTGATTATACCATTGCAAGCACGCCTTTCAAACGAGATATCTGCCGGGAGATTGCAGATGCCGCACATAAATATGGACTTAAACTGGGATGGTACTATTCGACACGCGACTGGACTCAGCCTGATTACATGAAAGATGAAAATGCTAAATACAATGACTATTATGAATCACAAATTCAGGAACTTTTGTCAAACTATGGTAAAGTTGATATTGTTTGGTTTGATCATGTAGCCGGAGATTGGCACAACTATACATTTGACCGGCTTTTTAATACCATGTACGCTTTACAGTCCCGGAATCTGCTGGTAAATAACCGCTCGGCTAAGTTCATCAATAAAACAAAAGATACGCCAACGCCGGAAGTTTTGAAGCTTGTGGATGGCGATTTTGACACTCCAGAGCAGAAGATTGGGAAATACCAGTATGGCCGTGCCTGGGAGTCGTGTATGACCATTAATCGTTGTGAAGATACCGGAGGCTGGTCTTACCGGCCAACATGTGCCACTCGTAGCTATGAAGAGTGCATGAAGATGTTGATTAACTGCGCCACCGGCGATGGTAATTTTTTACTGAACATCGGGCCAATGCCAACCGGAGAAATTCAATCGGATCAGGTTGACGTACTGGGGAAAATGGGAAAGTGGCTAAAGAAATATGGTCATACAGTTTATGGAACAAGAGGAGGCCCGTTTGTCAGTGGACCATGGGGTGGATTCACCTACAAAAAGAATAAAGTGTATTTACACCTGTTGGATGCCTCTACAAACAAACTTACCTTGCCTGCACTAAAAGAAAAGATCGTATCTGCAAAAGTTATCACGGGTGGTTGTGTTACATTTAAACAGTCTGACAACGGAATAGAAATCAGCATATCAAGTCATGAGTCAAATTCGATTGATGTCATTGTAGAGCTATCATTGAATAAGCCGGTAAGTGAGGTTTATGTAAAGAATTAACCCCTTTCTCTTAATGTTTCAATTGAACATACAAAAAAAAACTGTCAGAATCCCCGATTCTGACAGTTTAACAATTTTATATTTCCGTTACGAAACCGAAGTCGGTTCGTTCTTATTCGAAGATGCTGTTAAGCAATCCTCCACTTTGTTCTTTTTTGCTATTCGGGCCAAAAGTGCTTAACTGTGCAACAAGTTTACGGATTGGCATTGACTGCAACCAAACCCGACCGGTTCCACGGAGCGTGGCTAAAAACAATCCTTCACCACCAAATACCATCGAGCGTAATCCTCCGGCTTGCTGAATGTCGAAATCGATAGACTCTTCGAAGGCAACCACACATCCGGTGTCAACCCGAATTACTTCATTGTTTAGCTGACGTGCAATAACGGTACCTCCGGCGTGGATAAATGCTTTGCCATCTCCTTGAAGTAGTTGGAGGATAAAACCTTCACCGCCAAAGAACCCGGCACCCAGTTTCCGGTTAAATCGCATAGATATTTTTGTGCCAAGTGCTGCACAAAGAAATGCATCTTTCTGAACAATTAATGTTCCATTGAAATCTGGTAAATTGATTGGAACAATTGTTCCGGGATAAGGTGCTGAAAATGCAACATGCTTTTTGCCCCATCCCTGATTGGTAAAGTGGGTGATAAATAAAGATTCTCCGGTGAGCAAACGCGATCCGGCAGAAAGTACTTTGTCGAAAAATCCGGCACGGGGATTAGAGCCATCGCCCATTTTTGATTCGAAGCTTATTCCATCTTCCATGTAAAGCATGGCTCCGGCTTCAGCGATTACGGTTTCTCCCGGATCAAGTTCAACTTCTACCAGTTGCACATCGTGACCAATAATTTTGTAGTCGATTTCGTGTGATTGCATGACTTTTGTTTTTTGTTTAGACTTGTTCTTTCTGATTTCAGACAAAGTTATTTATTGCGAAACAATGTCCCGATACTTTTCGACCAGAATAGCTATTTTACCGGTAAAGCTCAGACATTATTTCCAGGGCCACTTCACACAATCTTTGATTTCCGGGAAAAGAACATAATCTGCTTTCCCTTTCATGGTAAGAGTTTTGATTTGCAAACCTTCGAAATGCAACAGTGCTTCGTTTAAGGTCTTGCCTGAAACAGAAACATCATCGACGAGCAAAATACGTTTTCCCTGAAGCGATGGCATTTCTGGCATATTCAAAACAACCGGGTTTTCGTGTCTGGGAGTATTGTTCTCATCACGATAATTGAGTGTAATAATTTGAAGCTCGCAATTTAGATGAAAGGCAACCAAACTGGCAGGAACAACTCCTCCGGTACCAATTCCAATAACCAGATCGGTCGGAGGAAGCTTGAGGGAACGCAGCCTGTCTGTAATTTCAGTAAAAGAAACCGGAATCATATGCCAGATGAAAAGTATGAGAACAGAAGAACTTGGGATTAATTTCTACTAACGATTTATTTCCGAAGTTTCAGCATTGCCAGATTGACAAGTCCCAACGATAATATGCCAGGAATAGCAGTAAACATGCAGTTTCCCCACAGCGTAAAGGGATCTACTACATTGCTAAAAACAGACAAGCCTAATGCCACAATAAGAGAACTAATCAAATATGATATAGGAGCCGCAACATAGCGAATGGTATTAATGTCTTTCAACCGATAGACCATCCAAACAAAAAGTACAATCTCAATTCCCATACTGGTTGCGGCCTGTGGAGATGGCTTACCTGAAATAAGATAGTTAAGCAGAGGAGCAATGATCCCTGCAAAGATTGCTACATGCGGTTTGTATAGAAATGTTGCAATCAGAGGAGCAAAAAATATAGGAAGTAATACTGCTCCGGAAATGTTCCCATTGATATTAGGTAATAAATGAATTAAGATCGGCAAAATTAGAGTTGCCGCCAAAACTAATACCGTCTGAGAAACCTGGTATCTATTGGTAAGTTGAATGATATTTGAAGTTTTCATTGTGGTAGCTTTATTTACTATGCAAATGTACTTTTTCAAATACAAAAATGACCTGAAATGAGTAAGAACTTTTGAGGTTTTTGCACCCGATTACATGGGTTGAGATCATTAGCTGATTTCGATAACACTTCCTGCTTTGACCGGTAGAAAATGGAATTCCCTAAAAATGGCCACTTGTGCCTGAAATCCAGAGCAATGTGAAGGAACGATGTGTTCAACCTCATTCGTTTTCATCCAGTCGATGGTTTCTCTAGTAAGATTATCATCGTTTTGCAAATGAAACCCACCAATCACCTGATGTACTTTTTTAATTCCGCTTACCTTTCGGGCATGAATAACCATGTTGCATATTCCGGAGTGGGCGCATCCCGAAATAACAACAAGTCCTTTGCTGGTAATCACAGCTAATCCGGAGTCATCCAGAACAAAATCATCCGTTCCGTCGGCTTTCTTAAAAGCTGTCTTTTTACTCTCGAATGTAGTTTCTCGTGGAATTTCGCCCAGAAAAAAGATCTGGTCGGAAAGCTGGATCGGTTCACGACTAGTGATCAGGTTGAACCGCGACCGGATTTCATCTTCTGTCCATTTGATGCTAAGTTCTGTATGGTTTGATTTTCGGAACCGTTTCAGAAAAGCATCCGGATGGCAAATCAACTGCTGGCCTTGAAAGAGCATTAGCCCTCCACTGTGATCGTCGTGCCCATGACTAAGTACAATGGTGGAAATTTGTTGAAGGTCGATGTTGAGGATTTGTGCATTGTAGCTAATCAGATCCATTGATCCGGTGTCGAATAGAATCTTTTGGTCGGCTTCTATCAGAAATGAAAGACCATGTTCTGCACGGCACCATCGTCCTGCGATATTGTCGTTAAGTACGGTTATTTTTAGCGGATTAAGTTGTTGCATGGACTGGAATTTCAATGTGAAAGGTAGTACCGTCAGTTTCCGAAGTCTCATGCCAGATGCGTCCTTCGAAGGTATTGATGATGTTGCGAACAATAGACAAACCTAAGCCCATTCCGCTGGTTTTGGTAGTGAAATTTGGTTCAAACAAATGTTCCTGAGCTTCTTTACTGATCCCAACACCATTGTCGCTGATCGAAACCTGAACTTTGTTGTTGTTTTTTTGCACCTGAATATGGATTTTACCTTTCTTTTCAGCAGGAATAGCCTGTATTCCATTTTTTACCAGATTCACAAAAACCCGCGACAGTTGTTCTTTGTCGGCGTGAACGAATATTTCTTTATTTCCGTTCAATTCCATGGTAAAATCAAGATTCTGGCCGGGCTCAAATAACGAGCATACGTTTTGGAGAACCTCAATCAGGTTAAACACCTCATTCTTTGCTTTTGGAATTTTGGCGAAATTTGAGAATTCCGTAGCGATTCCGGAAAGGGTATCGATTTGTTCGATGAGATTTTTGGTAACCCGTTCAAAAAAGTCGTCATAGTGTTCGTTGTTTTCAGCTTTAGCCCGTTGTAAGTACTGAATATTTAGCTTCATTGGTGTAAGAGGGTTCTTAATCTCATGAGCCACTTGCTTGGCCATTTCTCGCCATGCAGATTCTCGTTCAGAACGGGCTAGCAGATCGGCACTTTCAGCCAGCTCATCAACTTTATGATTATATTCGCGAACCAAAGCCCCAATTTCATCGTCGGCTTTGTAGCTAATTTGCTCACTTTTTTTCCCGAGTTGAATCCCTCTCAGTTTTTCCCGAATGAGAGTCAATGGCTGGGTGATACGATCCGACAAAACAACGGCTACAATTACACTGGCCAGGAAAAGGAGCAGGTATAAGTTAATAAATGCTACCACAAAGGTTGAAATGGCCTGTTTTAAGTCGTCTTCATGTGTAAAATAAGGTAGGTTCAGATATCCCAGATAATCGCCTTTGTTGTTGATAATGGGTTCGTAAGCTGATAAATAAGACAGTTTCCCAATTTTTTCGGGTTGAAAATAGTTCAGTTGATAACGTTCGGAAAGCTCATAAAATGCGGATGAATTCATGCGCTTGGATGTAAGTCCTTTGTCGTATATTTCAGGGCGTGAGCTGACCAGTAATTCGCCTTTGATATCATAAATATTAATGTCGGTTCTGAAAATATTTGAAAGCTTATACAATTCATCGGGAAGCCATTGCTGAATTTCAGGAGTAATAGAGCTTACTGAAAACATACGGTTTCTTATTTCTTCTGAGATCGATTTTATTTTTTCCTGAAGATTGCTCTGATGGCGTTCGCGATACTCCTTAATGTTGTAGTATATGGTTCCGGTTGCTACAAAAATCAGCGATCCCAATACAACTGAGATAATCGCCAGTTGAATCCGGAAACGCAGGTCGTTAGGAATAATTAACCTCAGAAACCGGGTCTTGCCCAATACGACAAAAAACAGCACAAAGACAAAATAGAATACAAAGATGTAGGGAAATGAAATCAGGTAATCGTTTGGGGTAAGCATTCGACTGCTGACAATGATATAACTGTTCTCATTTGATTTGTAAATTAAATGATGATATCCATCCCAGGTTTGAAGTTGGATTTCATCGCCAGTATTTTTGATTGGATATGATCGTAGATAATAGTTGTAGGCATATTCGCCCGAATAGTTTACCAATTCCTCGTCGTAATATTTGGCATACGAAAGATATTTGTAACGAACCGGACGAATTAATGAACGATCCATAAGTAGCTCAGGGAAACCGATTCCTTCAGAAACCGATTTAGATTTAATATCGATAAAAACAGAAATTCCGTTGGCGTTTGAAGTCAGCGGATAATGCAATTTCCCCAGGTACGAAATTCTTCCATTCATGTTATTCATGATGTAAAAGCTACTTCCTGGAACTTTTACTCCGGATTGGGCAATCATTTTGTCGAAATAGGGGAAACAGGGCTCCGATATGTTTTCAGGTTGCACCAAAACGCTGTCGTTGCCAGTACAAATGGGATACTGAATATCGAATTTTCTGAAATAGCCACTAAAATAGGTCCGGGAGAGATAACTTTCTAATTCTTTGTATGGAGGAGTTAATAACGATGTGATAATCGTGTCATTATTAAACTGTTTCTGCATTCTGCCCAGATAAATTTCGGCAATCGGATCGTGTTCCGAACTCAAATTAACGGCAAATAACTTTTGAATCTGGAGATCGCGTTTTTTAACGGTGTGGTAGATAACCAGCAGGCTAATCATAGAGAAAAGCGAAACAAAGAGAATGGAATATGCCAGCGAATAGGGTATGATGTGCAATCGTTTAACCTGACTTTGAAGCAGATTAACTGACAGAAATAGAATAACAAGATATAAACTTCCGCAAGGATAGTATATGCACAGCCCAATGAATAGGGCGATCGTCAGGATATGAAACCGAAGAAAGGATCTCTTTCGGACGAACAATTCAGATAGTTCAATGATTTTAAGGTGGATGATGAAGACGGAGAACAGAAGCAGTGCAATTGCTAAGTATCCGGCAACGCTATGCAGGTCGATGTCTGTAATCCGGGTGAGTTTGAAAATAATATTGCTATTGCGGATCAGGCTTTCAATCATCATTCCGACCAGTTGATAAAGCAGTCCGATAAAAATAAAAGCCGGAAGTATTGTTGCTTTACTGAGATGTTTGTACTGCTTGACCTCTCTGGAAAATATCAGGCACCAATAGAAAAACAAAACCGCGATTAGAAAGAAATCGCCCAATGAAGGAAGCCATGATGAAACGGCATAGTATTGAGCGGTGAATGCGGTAACATGCTTGAGAATTACCGGAACTCCCAGGGTAATGTGTAAACCGTAAATTGCCAGTAACCCCAATAAAACCAGCGCCATCTTTGTGAAAAAATTCTTCTGAAAGTGATGCCTCAGGTATCGATATACTGCAATCAACAGAAAAATAAACCCAAGTAGGTAGAGTATCACAGAGGAAAAGAGTTGTGTTTTGCTAAACTTCACGTTCCCTGAAGGTAGTATCGAAAAAAGATACTGATTCGTCCGGCCGTGTATTTCAAATGTATCTTCATCCCTGCAGTTGTTTATTATGAAGTCGGAGGGCAAATAAAACGGAGGAACAAAAGAGTTTTCGAGAAATTGATTTTCGTACGAATAATTGTTTCGGATGAGAATCAAGCCTACCAGTTCGAAGTTGCCAACAACACGTTTTTGAGCAAGATAAATTCCATTAGGTAAGGTTAACAGACAGTTTTGAGTGGAGAATTTGTCTAGAATATGCGGAAATGCAAACTGATTGCTCGACCAGTAAATCATCTTCCGGTTGTTGAAAATAAGGAATCCAATTTGATGTTTTTCAAACAAACCATTAAGATCAGCAAAAGTGGATACACTGTTCTGAACCGATAAATTGGCATTAATTTTAGCTTCAGCCCGGTTCAGATATTCCGAAAGCTTTGCTTCCTGTTCGAGCAATGTTGCCTGAAAAGTGCGAATAAGCTTGGCTTCCGGATGTTTCTTCAACGTTTGGTATTCTAATAGAACTGCTGTTGTGAAAAACAGGACAGAAAGTAAGCCTAGTATGTACTTTTTGAATTCCTTCATAGCACAAAGTAATCATTTTTGCAGACCAGACCTGAAAAAAATCAGGTTATTTATTTTACTGATGATGATAAGGTTCACCTTTTAAAATTGTCATGGCACGGTACAACTGTTCGACAAAAATTAGTCTAACCATTTGGTGTGAAAAGGTCATTCTTGATAAACTTAACTTCCCGGTAGCTCTGGAATATACCGTTGCTGAAAATCCGTAAGGTCCTCCAATTACAACGACCAGTCGTTTAATTCCCGAGATCATTTTTTTCTCCAAAAACCGTGCAAATTCTACGGAGGTAAACTCTATTCCTTGTTCATCCAATAAGAATAATTCATCAGCGCTCGTTAGCTGCTGAAGAATAAGCTCTCCTTCTTTTTCTTTTTGTTGTTCCTCACTAAGGTTCTTCGTGTTTTTGATATCCGCAATGACTTTCATTTCAAACGAGATGTAGTGAGGTATTCTTTTAAGAAAGATTTCGATCCCTTTCTGCAAATAAATTTCATCTGTTTTTCCGATAACCAGCAGGCAAATTTTCATACACTGTTAAATTGTTTTTTGTTTTGATGTTCCTGATATACTGAGCTAAACTTCCGGCTGAAAGGTGCTCCAATCAATATATTTGCTCCGTTTTTTAGGTGTCTGATTTTTGTTACCTTTACAAAGGTATTTGTTTATATAAAAATTGCATGATTTTTGATGAGAATCGTTTCTTTGAAACTTCTTTAAAAATGTGAATAATGAAAAACTTAAGATTGAAACTTATATCCTTACTCATAGCTTTCTTTTCAGTGGTAATGGTGTCGTTTGCCCAAATTCCTGACGATATTGTGGTTAGTATTCAAAATGGTAATGATGCGAGTCTTGCTACTTTTTTCAATGAGAATGTTGAATTGGTTGTTGAATCTCATGATGATGTTTACAGTAAATCGCAGGCTCAGCAAATTGTTGCTGAATTTTTTAAGTCTAATAAACCAAAACAGTTTTCAATTATTCATCAGGGCGGAAAAGAAGGTGCACGTTATGCTATTGGAACTCTGATCACAAACACCGGCTCTTTTCGGGTCTATTTCCTGTTAAAAACGAAAAATAGCAATTCCTATATCCACCAGTTGAGAATTGAAAAACTGGGTTAATGTCAGGGAAACTAAAAAAAATACGGACTCTTGTCGGGGAAAAGATTCAGAACGATGCAAAAAGTGCAAGCTTCCCGGGATTTAATGGAGTGCCGCTGTATAATGTAATGGTATTTTTTAAACGCAGTATTGTCGATGGGGCTTTGTCTACAAGAGCATCCGCTATTTCGTTTAGTTTCTTTATGGCTTTATTCCCAGCTATTATTTTTCTTTTCACGCTAATACCATATATTCCAATTGATAACTTTCAGAACGAATTGTTTTTACTGATCAAAGACATGGTGCCGGAGAATGCTTTTCAGGCAATTGAAGGTACTGTGCTGGATATTTTAACCCGTCACCGTGGAGACTTGCTTTCGTTGGGTTTCTTTATGGCTCTGATTTTTTCGACTAACGGATTTGCTTCGATGATGGTTGCTTTTGATGCTTCGTTACATAGTTATGAACGTCGAAGCTGGTTGGGACAGCGAATAATCGCTTTATTACTTTTGGGTATTCTGTCTTTTCTGCTTACCGGAGCTATTGGTTTAATTACTTCCGGCCAGCATATGATTAATTACTTGGTACTAAATGGCTATTTAAAGGGGCATTTTACTGTTTATGCACTTTCGGTGGGTAAGTGGTTTGTCGTTTTATTTTTATTTTTTATTGCTTTCTCGTTTTTGTATTATTTGGCTCCGGCAAAAAAAACGACCTGGCGTTTTGTTACTCCCGGAAGTTCGCTTGCAACCGTATTGTCTATGATCACATTTATTGGATTCAATTTTTACATTAAACATTTTGGCCAATACAATAAACTGTACGGATCAATTGGTACCTTATTGGTTATTATGCTATTAATGTACCTGCTTTCCCTGATTTTGCTTGTTGGATTTGAATTAAATGCAAGTATTTATGAAGCGATCAAACAATCGAGGCGGGAGATTACTCCTCCTGGAAATAGCTGATTGTTTCTGAACCCTTATTTTCCCATCCGGAATAAAATATCTTTTTCATCTTTCGAAAGTGAGTCGTAGCCAGATTTGCTTATTTTATCGAGAATTTCGTCCACACGTGCATTTTCCTGATTGATTTGTCTGTTGTACTCCAGATCATCAGTAGGTCGCCGATAGCTTACTTTTACCTTGGGTTTTGGGGCAAATGCTTTTTTGATGAACGATGGTTGTGGTGTAGCTGTCTTCTTTACCGTTTTAGATTTTCTAAAAAGAGGCAGGGCATAAATTATACCACAGAAAGCTCCGCCCAGATGTGCCAGATTCCCACCTGCATTGGTCGAAGAGATACCGATCACATACATTAAAATCGAAAACAGAGCCAGGTATTTCATTTTTACCTGACCAATAAACATCAGATGAATGCTGTGGTTTGGCGCTGACACCGCCAACGCTGTAATAATGGCGATAACCGATGCTGATGCTCCCAATAAGCGAGAGTCGGCCACTATGCTCGAAAACACCGGAAATGAGTTGAAGCCGGCTGCATAGCACAAGCCTCCGGTAATTCCGCCTAGCAGATATAGAATAACCAGTTTTGATTCACTAAAATAGTCTAAGAAAATTCGTCCCATCCAGAATAACCAAAGAACATTAAACAGGATATGCAGAAAATCGAAATGCAAAAACATGTAGGTTATCAGAGTCCACGGACGGGTAGCCAGCACTTGAAAATCGGCAGGCAGAGCCAGCCAGTCCATAAATGGGAATGCTGTGCCCGACAGAAAATAAAAGACATAGGCGATCCGGATTGCAAAAAACAAACCCAGATTGATGTAAATCAGTCGGGTTAAGGACGAGCCTTCCCTAAATGATTCTTTTATTTCGGCCAGTATGTTCATTGGTTTGTAAATGACAGAATGTATGGTCAATCGAGTAATGTTGGGATTGACGATTAATAAAAATTCGTTGTTTTCTTATTCCAATATTTAATTAGAATGAATCCAAAAAGCATACCGCCAAGGTGGGCAAAATGGGCAATGTTACTGCCAGTGTTGGTGATTCCGCTGAAAAGTTCAATAGCTCCGTATCCCAGCACAAAGTATTTGGCTTTAATTGGGATTGGAGGGAAAAGAAGCATAAGCTCAGTATTTGGGAAAAGCATTCCAAATCCGAGCAGAATTCCGAAGACAGCTCCGGAAGCTCCTACTGTAGGAGTATTTAAAATAAGGTTCAGTTTTCCGGCTAACGGATCGGCGTAGTTTTTACCTTGATTTAGAATGTCGAGTCCCTGGCTCATCACCATCTGAACGGTCTCAGGTAGCATTTTCCCGGCCACGTACTGAAATTCTACAAAGTTGACAAATGTATGAAGCGCGGCAGCTCCCAGTCCGGTGACGAAATAGAAAATAAAAAATCGTTTGGGACCCCAAACACTTTCCAGTACACGTCCAAACATCCAGAGTGAAAACATATTGAAGACCAGGTGCCAGATTCCACCATGCATAAACAGGTGAGTTACCAATTGGTAGGGTCTGAATTCGGGTGATTGGATATAGTGTAATCCTAAGATGTTAGTTAGTTCAATTCCTCGTTGTTCAAGCACAAAGGTGATGAACAACATCAGGGCGTTGATGATAATCAGGTTTTTGACCACCGGTGGAACCGATTGAAATCCAGGTCTGAAATTTTGCATTGTATACTTGTTTATTTTCTGTTATTATTTCGTCGAAGTTTAATGTTGTTTTCCGTGTCAAACACCAGGCCAAAGTAACGATTTTCTGACGGGTTTTACCCATTCAGCCAAACTGTCATTTTAGTATTTTCTCAAAATCTTCCAACGGCATGATGGATAATATCTTTTTCCCCTTGGGCGAAAAATTCGGAGTTTCACAGGCAAACAGGTTATCGATCAGTTCGTCTATTTCTCCCTGTTTAAGTGTTTGTCCGTAAGGAATAGCCGAAGCCTGTGCCAGCGAGATCGCCACAGTTTCCCGTGCTTTTTCCTGAAGGTTAACCGGTGAATTGTTGTATTCTTCCAGCAAACTCTCGATGATTTCGATTGGGGATGATGTATTTAAGACTCCCGGAGTTCCATTGATGATGAAGGTGTTCTTCCCAAATTCCCGGACATCGAAGCCCAAAGCACGCAAATCCGGCAGAATGCTGGTCAGCAAAGTGGCATCTGAGGCATTCAACTCAAAAGTTTCGGGAAACAGATGTTGCTGACTGGCAACTTCATGACTTTCGAGAACCTGCATTAAGCGTTCATACAGAATACGTTCGTGAGCCCGCTTCTGGTCAATTACCATTAGTCCAGATTTAACCGGAGTGAGGATGTATTTATTTTTAAACTGAACTGATATCTTGGTGTTTTGTTGTTCTTCCATTCGGAATTGCACTGGTTCATCAATAGGTATTTCTGCACTGTGAGTTTCTTTCTCCAGACCTTTGTAAAGCGATTGCCAATTGCCGGGTACTGCCTGTTCTCTGGGACGGTACGATGAATTGCTGCTACCTCCTGAATAATTTTTGGTCGGAGTCGATGTCTCGAATGGATTGTAATTCGGATTAACCTTTATTTCAGGGATCGTAACTTCACTAAAATCGTGTAATGGCATTGGAATTTCCACACTTCCCGCCTGATCAAAATCAATAGAGGGAACCACGTTGAATTTGCCCAGAGCTTCGCGGACAGACGCATGCAAAATCTGCCAAATTGCCGATTCGTTCTCGAACTTAATCTCGGTTTTTGTTGGATGGATGTTTACATCAATGTCGGCCGGATTAATGTCGAAGTAGATAAAATAAGAAGGAATTGCATCTGGAGGTAATATTTTTTCATAAGCCTGCATGATGGCTCGGTGAAAATACGGATGTTTCATAAATCGTTGGTTCACGAAGAAAAACTGTTCTCCCATTTTTTTCTTGGCATGCTGTGGTTGGCCAATGTAGCCGGTGATCTTTGCCAGACTGGTTTCCGTGTCAATCGGGACAAGGCTTTGGTTAATGCTTTTCCCAAACATGGACACAATCCGAACCCGTTTGTTGCTTCCATTTAATTCGTAAATAGAAGAACCATTGTGGTGTAAAGTGATCGAAATTTCAGGATTGGCAAGTGCTACACGCTGTACTTCGTTGATGATGTGTTTTAATTCAGCAGGATTCGATTTCAGAAATTTACGGCGGGCCGGAACATTAAAAAACAGGTTCTTAATCTGAAAATTTGTTCCATTGTCGCAGCTGATTGGTTCCTGACTGATTATGACAGAACCGGAGATGTGAATAAATGTTCCCAGGTCTTTGGCGTGTTCTTTGGTGCGAAGCTCAACATCGGCAATTGCAGCAATCGAAGCAAGAGCTTCTCCGCGAAAACCCATTGTTCGGATCGCAAAAATATCGTTGGCCGATTTGATTTTTGATGTTGCATGGCGTTCAAAAGACATCCGGGCATCCGTATCCGACATTCCTGAACCATTGTCAATGATCTGGATCAGGGTTCTTCCCGCATCTTTGATGTTAATCTTTATTTGGCTTGCTCCTGCATCAATAGCATTCTCAACCAATTCCTTGATTACCGAAGCTGGTCGTTGAATGACCTCTCCGGCAGCAATTTGGTTGGCAACCGAGTCGGGAAGTAAGTGAATAATATCTGCCACAGTCTTGGGGTGTCTTTAAAATGAAGCCAATTTATTTTGTCGATGCAAAATTAACAATTCTGACTGAAAAGCCTTGAATTGTTGAAAACTGCATTTTGGTTTAGTTTAAGCTCTTTCCAAATACACGAAACCGTTTGTAAACGCGACCATTCATTTTTTCCATCTCAGCGCGAACCATTGTGTTGTTTTCCAATTCCAAATGAGAGTCAATGGTTGTTTTTCCAAATCGCGTAGCTGATTCCAGCATTTTAACACCCATCATCACATCAAGTCCTTTGCCCCGATAGTCCGGATGGATTCCGCCAAGCAGAAGATTTAACTGTTTTGATTTTCGTGCCGATGAAAGGATCCGGAAGATTCCAAATGGCAATATCCGGCCTTTAGCTTTTCGGATTCCGTCACCAATGTGCGACATCCCAATAAAGAAAGCCACCACTTCATTTTGTTCGGTTACAACCACTTTTATAAATGCCGGATTTATCAGAAATAAGTATCGGTTGGCAAAGTCGTCCATCTCTTCGTCGGAGAAAGGCATAAACCCAAAAATTTCGGTAAATGTGCGATTTAGTAAATGCAAAATCGGATGAATATATGGTTTGACGCTTTTCCGTGAGCGAAACTCCAAAATCCGAAGCTTGGGATTCATTCGAATGGCGCGTTCCTGAATCTTTAGGTAAAATTCAGGAATAGGATTAGGTACTTTAATTTGGTACACGACCAAGTCAACTTCCTTGGAATAACCATTCTTTTCAAGTAATTCAGGTTGATATGGAAAGTTGCAGTTCGAAGCGATCACCGCCGGTTCATCAAATCCTTCAATCAAAAATCCCTGAGGATCTTTATCTGAAAAACCCAATGGGCCTATTAAGCGATCCATTTTTTGTTCCTTGCTCCATTCTTCAACAGCCAGAAGTAGTGCAGTTGCTACGTCTTCGTCGTTCCATGTTTCAAAAAATGCAAAACGTGCATTGTTCTCCTGATGGTCGGTGTTGTATTTGTTATGAATGATTCCCATGATCCGGCCTACAACCTTGGCACCGCGGTATGCCAGAAAAAGGATCGTATCGCAATATTGAAAGGATTTATTTTTTTCAGGATTAAAAAATTCCCAGTCATCCATGTAAATTGGATGAACCCAATTGGGATGGTTCTGGTGAATCTTTTCGGGCAGATAAATGAATTTTTTGAGTTCTTTTTTTGATTTGACTTCCCGGATTGTCAATGGTATTTGGGTATTTTCGATTGGTGTGTTGTCTGTCTTCATTAGTCTGCTTGTCAATTTTTCAATTTTAACAGCCCAAGGTATTTATTTTTGTCATAATAGAGCCTTGATAGCATAAAAAATCTATAGAGATACTCATTCTTTTTTGTCAGGATATTCATTTCAAACCTCAACTCATTATCTTTGTAGCTTGGCTTCAGCGATGGGGCTAAACCTTAACAAACTCAGAATTAAATACTATGACTTTAATTAAATCGATATCTGGAATTCGTGGAACGATTGGCGGAAAACCCGGCGATGGTTTAAGCCCGCTTGATGTAGTGAAATATACTGCTGCTTATGCCGAATGGGCTAAACAGCAAAATCCGGATCAAAAAATAACGGTTGTTGTTGGACGTGATGCCCGCATCTCAGGGCCAATGGTGCAAGCTATTGTTGTTTCAACTCTTTCAGGAATGGGATGTAATGTGGTTGATTTGGGAATGGCAACGACTCCGACAACCGAAATTGCTGTTGTTGGCGAACATGCTCATGGGGGAATTATCCTTACTGCCAGTCACAATCCAAAACAATGGAATGCATTAAAATTACTCAATAATAAAGGTGAATTTCTGAATGCGGCCGAAGGTGCTCGTGTATTGGAAATTGCGGAAGAAGAATCGTATTGTTTTGCTGACGTAGATGATTTAGGAACAATTTTGACAAAGGATTATACCCAGATTCATATCCAACAGGTTCTTGATCTGGCTTTAGTTGATGTTGAGGCAATTCGGAAAGCAAATTTTAAGGTTGCCATTGATGCGGTTAATTCGGTTGGTGGAATCGTTATTCCTGCATTGCTGAAAGCTCTTGGCGTTAATGAAATTGTGGAAATTAACTGCGAAGCTACTGGTCATTTTGCTCATACTCCGGAACCTCTTCCTGAAAATTTAGTTGAAACAGCTGAGATTATCCGAAAGAATTCGGTGGATGTTGGTTTTGTTGTCGATCCGGATGTTGATCGTCTGGCGATTATCTGTGAAGATGGTTCGATGTTTAATGAAGAATATTCGTTGGTTTCCATAGCCGACTATGTGTTAAGTCAAACTCCGGGGAATACCGTTTCGAACCTTTCTTCTTCACGGGCATTGCGCGATATTACTGCGAAACACCATGGAACTTACTCGGCTTCAGCCGTAGGGGAAGTGAATGTGGTTGCTAAAATGAAAGAAACTCATGCCGTAATTGGTGGCGAAGGGAATGGCGGAATTATTTACCCTGAAGCGCATTATGGCCGGGATTCGCTGGTCGGAGTGGGACTGTTCCTGTCGTTGATGGCTAAGTCTGGATTAAAATGCTCCGATTTGCGCAAAACTTATCCCGATTATTTTATCTCCAAAAATAAAATTGAGCTGTCGGCCGGTATTGATGTGGATTCGATTTTGGCTAAAATGAAACAGAAATATAGCAATGAGCAGGTTACGGATATTGATGGTGTGAAAATCGATTTCGCGGACCGCTGGGTGCATTTGCGAAAATCAAATACAGAACCCATTATTCGTATTTATGCTGAAGCTCCATCGATGAATGAGGCTGATCAATTAGCTCAGACTATCATTGCTGATATTAAGGCAATCCTTTAATTGTAACTATCCTTTCCGGAAAGATATAATAATAATCCTAAGTGGTTTTACCGCGAAGGTCGCTAAGGTTTCGCAAAGGAACGCAAAGGTAAAATACAATGATTTAATACTTTGCGCTCCTTTGCGGAGTTAACTTTGCGTAGCTTTGCGGTGATTTTTTTTTGACTTTTTTGATACCCTCAATCTGTGGTTTTAATTTTACTTATTTCAGTCAGGTTTTTTTTGCAAAATCACCTGGTTTAAAGTGGCTGTTTATTGAGGTCTCTTTGGTTAAACTATGGCGCATCTTTCGGAATGTCTTTCTCCTTATGTCTCTTTGTTAGTCTGGAAAAAAATCCGAAAATGTCACTCGTATTAATCCGGAAAGTTGGTCCGAAATATTGACTGAAAGCCTTGTCGTGAGAACCTTCTCTGGATACAAAATCTTTGGTTTTACTACTGTTATCGTAATCCGGCGTTTGGGGATCATTCAGCGCATCTCGTTTGATATCTTTAATCGTCCTTTTTAAATTTTCGACTTGTTTTCGGTCGTCAATTACGTTTATTTGTTGCAATTCCTGAACTTCAGGTTCCAATACGATGTATTTTCCGTTGTTGTGTTCGTTAATGAACCTTCTTTTATAGGCAATATGGTTCACGAAAAGAGAATCATTCCCTATAATTTCCGTTTGAAAAAATCCGTTGCTGGAAGAAAGTACTTTTTTCCCGGTTCGTACGTTTGTTATAACAGCGTTTGCTATTGGAATAGAATCTGTTCCTATAATAATCCCGGAAACAAGGATCGGTTGCAATGATGATTGAGCATAAGCTGAAGCAATCAAAAATGAGAAAAGAAATAGTGTTAAAGCTGCTTTCATATGTCTTAGCTTTATGTGTGCTAAATTTACGGGTATTTATACTTAATAAATCATAAAATATCTTAATAATCGTTCGTTTGAATATCCTAATATGTTCAGTAAAGAAATATTATTGTATTTTTATTGAAGTTAAATTGTAATTTAATATATAGATGTGCTACTTGTATTACGATTAAAATAATAATATGAGTAGAATCTCATTTATTGCGATAACGGTAAACTAACAAAATCAACTATAAACCATGAATAAAAAGAAGCTTTTTGTAATAGCAATTGTTGCTATCCTTTTACTCCTTATTCTCTATTTTTTCTTTAGGAAAAGTGATTCGGGCTTGAATCAGCTTACGGTGAAAGCTCAACGTGGAAACTTTACTGCATTGGTTTTTTCATCAGGCCAATTGGAATCTGAGAAATCAGAAATTATAAATATTCCGGAGAAGTTGAAAGACCGTAATTTGCGTATCTGGGAACTGGCGATCACCGATATGATCGAAGAGGGTACTGTTGTCGATTCTGGTGATTATGTGGCTACACTTGATCATAAGGCAGTTGAAGAGCAAATAAAACTTGCGCAGGATGATATGGATAAAGCAATTACGGAGTTGGAAGACAGTAAGATTGACTCAAACCTAAATCTCAGTAATCAACGCGATGTGATTGTTAATGCGCGACTTGATCTGATAGAGAAAAAATTGGTGATGGAAGAATCGGCTTATGAATCCCCTTCCATTCAGAAAAAAGCAAACATGGATTACGACAAAGCTGTTCGAAAGCTGGATCAGGAACAACGGGCTTATGGTCTGAAACAGAAGCAGGAACAGAATAAAGTTGACCGAAAAATCATTAATCACCGCCAAATTTCGGAGCGTTCGGTTGAACTGCAAAAACTTTTCGAGTCGTTAGAAATCCGGGCTCCCAAAGCAGGCATCCTTACTTATTACAAATTTCCTTGGGGTGAGATTACTAAAACAGGTTCTAAAGTTGGCCCATATAACACAATTATTGCTACAATTCCTGAAATGACCAATCTGATTTCAAGAACATATATTAACGAAATCGATATTTCAAAGGTAAAACCCGGACAGAATGTAAAAATTGGAATTGATGCCTTCCCTGAAAAACAATTGACCGGACAGGTACTTACGGTAGCCAATATTGGTCAGGCGATGCCCAATAGCGATGCCAAGGTTTTCGAGGTGAAAATTAAGATTTTTGGCAAAGATACCGAATTAAAACCTGCCATGACAACCTCAAATGCTATTGAGGCTGGAACTTTTAAGGATACCTTGATGGTAGCTTCGGATGCTATTTTCGAAAACGATAGTTTGAAGTTTGTCTATCTGGGAAAAGAAAAGCCAGTTAAACAGATCGTTTGGGCCGGAGATGAAAATGAAAATTTTGTTTTGATCCGGAAAGGGATCAAGGAAGGAGATGTGGTCTGGTTAAACGAACCTGCCAGAGCCGAAGAACTTAAATTCGTCGGTTTGGACATTTATGCCGAAATCAAGAAGGCCAAGAAAGATGCCAAGGAAAAAGCCGAAAAAGAACGACAGGAAATGCTCAAAAAAAAGCCGGAGCCTGCATTGGACGGAGCACCAGCTTCAATGATGTCAAAATCCATTCAAGTCAAATAATCTTCACCGAGACAAAAACATAAAACAATGATTTTCAAAAAATATTTTCATGATATCGTTATCGGGTTCGAGGCTATTATTGACAATAAGCTAAAGTCTGTTTTGACAGCCTTAGGAATCATTTTCGGTGTTGCGGCTGTGATTAGTATGCTGGCCATTGGTAAAGGTGCTGAACAGGAAATTCTGGAACAGATCAAAATGGTTGGGGTGAATAATATTATTATTACACCTACTGAAGTTACCGGAAATGAAAATACAACGGATGATTCGGAGGAGAAGGCCGGAGGGAAACGGTTTTCGAAAGGGTTGACCTTGTTGGATATGAAGGCGATTGAAGAAGTTGTTCCTTCGGTTCACATGATGAGCCCGGTTATTTCGTACAACTATTCAGCAATTATCGACGGAAAGAGTAAACCTATTGTACTAGAGGGTGTTAATTCCAGCTACTTTAAACTTTTTAATATTGGCTTACAGTCGGGAGTCGTATTTACCCAAATGCAAGCAGAAACCGGATTGCCGGTTTGCATTATCGGAGATAATATTAAAACTGTGTTTTTTAATCAGGAGAACCCGGTTGGAAAGCATATTAAATGTGGGCAGATTTGGCTGAAGATTATTGGCGTAATTGAACGACGCGATTTTACGGCCTCTGCTTCTGATGAAATGGGGATTAGCAGTTCGGATAATAAGATATTTGTTCCGGCTCAAACCATTTTAATGCGTTTTAAAAACCGGGCACTGGTTCGGGCTGATGAAGTTGAAAAGGCAAGTGCACGTCGTCGGGTTGTAATTGCTGATTCAAATACCAAAACTACCGCTGATGATAAAAATCCGAATCAGCTGGATAAAATTATCCTTCAGGTTAAGGAAACAGAACAACTGAGCGTGACGGCAAATGTGGTAAAACGGCTGATGTTGCGTAGACATTCCGGACTTTACGATTTTGAAGTGACCATTCCGGAACTTTTATTGAAGCAACAACAGCGGACCAAAAAGATTTTTAACATTGTATTGGGAGCAATTGCCGGGATTTCGCTGATCGTTGGTGGAATCGGGATCATGAATATTATGCTTGCTTCGGTTATGGAACGCATTCGGGAGATTGGTACACGTCAGGCAATTGGTGCCTCACGAAAAGATATTGTTGCACAGTTTCTTGCGGAATCTACGCTGATCAGTATTTCTGGCGGAATTATCGGGATTATTCTTGGAATTGTACTTTCGAAGATAATAACTTCATTTTTTGACATCAAAACGGTTGTTACACTATTCAGTATTGTTATTGCATTTGGCGTGTCGGCACTGGTTGGGATTATGTTTGGGTATATGCCGGCTAAACGAGCTTCCGAAAAAGACCCGGTCGAGTCTTTGCGCGCATAGCTTTGTTGATTAGTCGAATAAGACAATATAAACCAAAATTTTCCATTTCAATTGCTAAACTAAACATCATGATAAAAAAGATAAGTCTATTCCTGATTATAATTGGTGCCGGATTGTTCCAACGAACATTTGCCCAGAACGAAAGAATAAGTCTAACCCTGGAAGAAGTTGTAAAAATTGCATCGCAAAAATCGATCGATGCTTTTCGGTATAAAAACATGTACTTGTCCAGCTATTGGGAGTACCGTTATTTTAAAGCTGATAAGTTGCCGGCTTTAAGCCTGAGTGCGACTCCACTCGATTATAACCACTACCAAAAAAAGGAATATAATTTTCAAACCAATGTGGACGAATATGTCCTGCGCGATTTTTTGAATTCAGATATGTCTGTTTCATTAAATCAAAAAATAGGGTTGACCGGTGGTAGCTTATTCCTGAACTCAGATTTGGGATTGGTGAAGAACCTGAGTGGAGATAAAACAAATTCTTATTCGTCGGCACCAATTAGCATCGGCTATTCGCAATCACTAAATGGGTACAATTCATTGCGTTGGGAATCTAAAATAGAACCGATTAAGTTCGAAAAAGCTAAAAAGGAATTTATTCAGTCGCAGGAAGAACTTGCAATGAAAAGTAACTCGATGTTTTTCGATTTGGTCGATGCTCAGATTCAGTTAAATATTGCACAAATAGGTATGGCTAATGCTGATACCTTATACAAAATTGGGAAAGGACGTTTTCAGATTGGTACAGTAACACAGGATGAATTTTTGAATCTGGAATTACGGCAGTTGAATGCCCAGCAGTCTTTGAGTAAAGCCCAACTTGAATTGCAGCGGTCGCAGTTAGCTCTTAATTCATACCTGATGTTGGATAAAGGAACGATCATCGATTGTAAAGTTCCTTCTGATATTCCTTCACTACAGGTGAAAGCAGATAAAGCCTTAGGTCTGGCTATTGCCAATAATCCGACGATTTTGGATCAAACGCAGCAATTGCTGGAGCAGAATGAGGCGGTAGCAAAGGCTCGATCGGAGAGTGGCTTAAGTACTACCTTGTACGCTACTTACGGATTAAATCAGTCGGCGGCAAATCTTAATATGGCGTATAAGGATCCGGGGCAAAGTCAACGATTAAAAATTGGTGTTAATGTACCTCTGGTGGATTGGGGACGACGAAAGGGTCGGGTGATGATGGCGGAATCAGATCGGGAAGTCGCAAATGCTAAAATTAAACAGGCTCGTATTGATTTTGAGCAAAACATAGCACAGTCGGTAATGGAATTTAATCTTCAGGCAGAGCAGGTTAAAAATGCGGCCAAAGCGGATACGGTTGCTCAAAAAGGATATAAAGTTACCTTCCAGCGTTTTTTGATTGGTAAGGTTAATGTGATCAATCTGAACACCGCACGAACCGATCTTGAGTCGGCTCGCAAAGCCTACATTGGTGCGGTACAAACCTACTGGAGCTATTATTATCGTCTGCGAATGCAAACTCTTTACGATTTTGTGAAAGACGAAAATCTGACGGCTGAATACGATAAAGTTATCAAAAGCAAGTAATCATGCTGAAAAACAAAAAATATTTGATTCTCAGTGCAGTAGTTGCTGTAATTGGGATCGCTGTTTTTGTCTTTTTTAAGATGAAACCAGACCAGAATAAAATCTATAAGCTAAAAAATGGCAGTCTGGAAGTTGCTGTAAGTTGTAAAGGCGAGATCCGGGGGGAAAAATATACTGAAATTAATTTGCCGGATGTTATTTGTGACCAAGAATTACGTGTTTATCAATATAAATTAATTGATGTTATTCTGGAAGGAAAGCAAGTTAAAAAGGGCGATTATATTGCTAAACTTGATGAAGGGCAGCTTTCTACACAACTACGGGATGTGATGATGCAAAAGGAAAAATACGATTCTGATTTGCGTAATGAAATCCTTGACAGTACCGTTGTTCTGTCGAATAAACGTCAAAATATCGTTAATGCAAAGTTGGATATTGAATATCAGAAAATTGATCTGGATCAGTCTAAGTATGAGTCGGAGGCCTATCAGCGAAGGGCGAAGATGCAATATCAAAAAGCTGAAATGGAAATTACACGGTTGACACGTGATTATTTATTGGCCCGACATCGGGAAAGATTACAGGTTGGCCGTTTTTCTGATCGGGTTGCCGAACTTCAGTCTCAGATTGATAAATTTCAGGCTGCTTTAGCCGCCACACGGATTACCTCCCCGGAAGATGGAATTGTAATGTTTGCCAAAAACTGGACCGGGAAAACTTACGGGAAAGATTCTGAAATTAACATCTGGAGACCTTTGGTTGCTACGCTTCCTGATATGTCGCAAGTTGTTTCCGAAACCTATATTCGTGAGATTGATATTGCAAAAATTTCAATGAACGACAGTGTTCGTATTAAGATTGATGCATTGACAGATAAAGTCTTTTGGGGTAAGGTTATTAAGATTGCGACGATTGGTGAAGAACACAAGGATTTCGACATGAAGGTTTTCAAGGTGATTGTACGACTTGAGCATTCGGACGAAGAAATGAAACCTGGAATGTCGGCAAATAACGAAGTGATTATTGCTTCGTACCGGGATAAACTTCTTGTTCCACTGAAGGCCGTATTTAGCAAGAATGGGAAAGATGTGGTTTATTGGAAAAAAGGTAGAAGCATTACTGAACAGGAAATCGTTCTAAAGGATCGGAATGAAGACTTTGGCCTTGTTGAAAATGTTCTAAAGGTTGGCGATGAGGTATTACTTTATCAGCCAGATGAATATAAACCAAAACCAGAGAAGGTAGCAGGCAAGGAGGCTGTTTAGTTATTAATTCAAAAACCTTCGAATACGCCCAGCCCGAATAACGCGAAGTCGTATTTAATAGGGTCTTTGGGGTCGAATTCGCGGAGTTTACTGGTGATCTCTTCCACTGCTTTCCAATCGTTCTGTTTTCGGGTTAATAAGCCTAGTTTTCGGGCTACATTGCCGGTATGGATATCAAGCGGAAGCATCAGTGCGGAACCCGGAATCTGTTTCCACAATCCAAAATCCACTCCGTTGCGGTCGGTTCGTACCATCCAGCGTAAAAACATGTTCAATCGTTTGGCCGCTGCTCCTTTCGATACATCTGAGACATGTTTTTCGGTGCGGTGAAGGTGATCGCTTTCGAAAAAGATGCTTCGAAAATAGATCAGCGTACCGTAAATGCTGCCTGATTGATCAAATCCATTGTTGAAAACGGTTTCCAGACCTCCGTGATTTTGGTATATGTTGCGAAGTGATCTTAGAAATCCGATACAGTCGACTTCGTTAAATGTCCGGTGTTTAAAGTTTTGAAAGATATTCCATTCTTCTTCCGGAACCTGAAGTAGGAACTCCAAGGGGTCGTTATTCATTAGTCCGGTTAGTCGCTGAGCATTTCGGATAATGGTTGGTCGTTGCCCCCAGGCCAGTGTTGCTGCCAGGAAGCCGGAAATCTCGATGTTCTCTTTGGTGATAAATTGTCTGGGGATCTGAATCGGATCGGTTTCAATAAAGGCAATCTGGTTAAATGAATTGACTTTTTGATCGAGGAGTGATTTGATATTTTCGGGCGAATCGGTCATTGAAGTTGTTTTGACTGTATTTTGTTTGTGATCTTAACAGTCGGGCGACTTCAATGTTTGCTGAAGGAAGTAATAAAAGAGACAGTTAGCTGAAATTGAATCTGGTCGTTCTGATTAAGCTTCAATCAAACCGTCTTTCATTCGAATGATACAATCACTTTGAGCAGCAAAGCTCTCGTCGTGAGTGACAATGACCAGTGTTTGGTTAAACTTGTCGCGAAGAGTAAAGAATAATTCGTGCAAATCTTCACGGTTTTTGGTGTCCAGATTCCCCGAAGGTTCATCGGCCAGAATAACCGATGGGTTGTTGATTAATGCACGGGCAACGGCAACTCGTTGACGCTCGCCTCCTGAAAGTTCTCCCGGTTTGTGGTTAAGCCGGTGTGATAAACCCAGGAAATCGAGATATTCGCGGGCTTTTTGTTCGGCTTCCTTCTTCGGTGTTTTGGCTATGAATGCCGGAATACAAACGTTTTCAAATGCCGAAAATTCGGGTAGTAAATAGTGAAATTGGAATACAAAACCAATATGGCGGTTTCGAAAGTCGGCCAACTGACGTTCATTCATAACCGAGATATTCTGCCCATTGATGAAAACATTTCCGGAGGCTGGCTGACTTAATGTTCCAATAATCTGAAGTAGAGTCGTTTTTCCTGCACCACTGGGGCCGACTATGGAGTATAGTTTCCCGGCAGGAACTTCAAGGTCGATACCTTTCAAAACCTGAAGATCACCAAATGATTTTGTTATTTTTTCGACTTTAATCAATCGTTGGATTTTTTGAATGCGGTTCTCATGCAGAATTATTTATGGAATGCCTGATGTTAGCTAGCCTGCGTTTTTGTATCGCTTTGGACTGTATTTGTCATATTCTCGGCACCTTTGTTAAGGTCGTTCTTTACTTCTGAAAGTTCCTTGTCGATATTGTCAGTATGTTCCTGAACGCCCTCTTTTATGCTGGCAGTTGTTGCGTTTATTCCTTCCTGAACAGTTTTGGTAGCTTCATTTACTCCCTCCTGAATATCGCTGGTGTGCTTTCTGATTCCTTCCTGAATATCACTTTTGATGTTCTGAACAGTCGCCTGAATATCGCGAATATCATCACCAAGTCCACTACCGCTTTCGTTGATTTCACGTTTGATTTCGTTGGTTGCTTTCTGAAATTCGCGCATTGCTTTGCCTAGTGTCTTGGCAATATCAGGAATCGCTTTCGCTCCAAAAAGTAATAGAAAAACGAAAATGATTAATACTATCTCTCCTCCACCCATAATATAAAAACTAGTTAGTTGGTTTGAAAAATTTTGGTCAAATATACAAACTAATTTGAATTGATATGCTGCTGTAATATGACTTTAAAATCTGTTCGTTCTGAAGTGCCAATAAACAAAGAAGCAGGAATTTCATCGGTGTATTCTGATGAAATCCCTGCTTCAGGAATTATTAATTTGGAATAGGATTATGCTTTATCAGCAACTCCTTTAGTCTTACGGATGGTATCGTATACGATAGGTGCAGCATTAAATACTGATGAATAAGTACCTATGCCAATACCAATCAAAAGAGCAAAGGTAAAGCCCTTAATTGATGTTCCACCGAAGAGGAAGATAGCAAACAATACGATCAATACCGTTAATGAGGTACTGAATGTACGACGAAGGGTTGAGTTCATCGCATGATCCATTGTTTCGGCCAATGCGCGTTTTGGATATAAATGGCGGTATTCACGGATACGGTCATAGATGATTACCGTATCATTAACGGAATACCCGATCACGGTTAGAATTGCCGCAATAAACGACTGGTCGATTTCCAGCGAGAATGGCAGGAATCCGTATAGCAACGAGAATGCCCCCATGGTGATAATCGAATCGTGAGCCAAGGAGATGACACATCCCAGACCATATTGCCAGCTATCAAAACGGAATACGATATAAATAAAAATTAACGCGAGAGAGAACAATACTGCCATAATAGCATCGCGGGTAAGTTTATCTGAAATTGTTGGACCCACTTTTTGCTGGCTTTGCAAATTTACTTTGTTAAATGTATCAACAGAAACATCCCCGATAAATCCGCTCTTTTTAAGGCCTTCATAAAGCAACTCTTCCACTTTGTTGTCAACATCAGCGCCGCTCTCTTCAATTTTATAACCGGTAGTGATACGCACCTGGTTGTTGTTCCCGTATGTCTTAACATCAGGAGTTGAGTTAAAAACAGGAGACAAAGCATTTTTAATATCGTCAACTCTTACGTCTTTGTCGAAGCGAACAACATAGGTACGACCTCCTTTAAAGTCAATCCCTTTATCGAACCCACGAACAATGAATGATCCGATTGAAGCAACAATCATAATTCCTGAAAGCACATAGAAAAATTTTCGTTTTTCGATGAAAGGAAATTTCACGTAGCGCAACCAGTTTTTTGAATGATTTGTTGTAAAGGTAATATCCTTGTTTCTGTCCAATTGGCGTTCAAAGATCAACCGGGAAATAAAGATTGCTGTAAATAATGAGAATACATCACCAATAATCAATGTAGTGGCAAAACCTCTGATCGGACCAGATCCAAAAATATAAAGAACGATACCAGTCAGCAAGACTGTAACGTGTCCGTCAATAATGGCGGAGTAGGCAGCATTATACCCATCACGAACCGCCATTCTAATTGTTTTGCCAGACATTATCTCTTCCTCAACACGCTCATAAATAAGCACATTCGCATCAACGGCCATACCCATGGTTAATACGATACCGGCGATACCGGGTAAGGTTAAAACAGCTCCAAGAGAAGCTAACACTCCAATCTGGAAGAAAACATTCACGATAAGAGCTATGTTGGCAGCACCTCCGGCTTTGTAACTGTAGAAGAAAAGCATATAGAACAGTACCAGCAGGAATGCGATACCAAACGACCTGAAACCACTGGTGATTGCTTCTTGTCCCAATGAAGGTCCAACAACATCTTCAGCAATGATTATTGCAGGTGCAGGCATTTTACCCGATTTCAGAATGTTTGCCAAATCCTTTGCTTCTTCAACAGTTTCCAATCCAGTGATTGAAGAACGACCTCCGGTGATTTCACCGTTTACATTTGGATAAGAGCGTACATAACCATCCAGAACGATGGCAATTGACTTTCCAACGTTATCTTTGGTTAAACGAGCCCATACTTTTGCTCCGGTGCTGTTCATCGTCATGCTAACTTCCGGACGGCTACCCATATCAGCATAGTCCTGACGGGCATCGGTAATTACATCACCTTCCAATGGTGCACGGCCATCACGACCTGTTACTTTTATAGCAATCAGACGGTAGAAATTTTCTTTTTTATCAATAGATTTTGCAGTCCATTTGAAGATAAGGTTACGTGGCAACAATGCTTTTACCTGATCCATTTTTAGGTAGGCCATTACAGTTGCAGTATCTTTTACTTGTGCAGTTCCAACTGCAGCTCCAGGGTATAATTGACCTTGCTGTGTTACACTTGGAGATAAAACTGAGAATAATGGATATTGTTTGCTTGCATCTTCTTTTTTTCCGGCAACAGCTTTAGTCTCAGTTTTTGCCTTTTTGTCCATTTCTTTTAACAGACTATTCGCAGCATCAGTTGTTGCTGCTTTAGTAGTATCGGTTGCTGCTGTTGCAACTGTACCAGCTGCTTTAGCTGCTTGAATTTCAGCAATCCGTTGGTTAGCCTGTGCCAGATATTGGTAAACCTCGCTATTGTCGTATGTTTCCCAGAATTCTAGATTTGCAGTCCCCTGCAATAATTTACGTACACGTTGAGGGTCATCAACACCCGGAAGTTCAACTAAGATACGCCCTGCCGTTTGAAGCCGCTGAATGTTTGGCTGTGCTACCCCAAAACGGTCGATACGGGTGCGGATGATGTTGAACGAGTTGTCGATAGCGACTTCGGTTTCCTTTTTCAAAACAGCCAATACTTCGGCATTGGTTGAGTTGTATTTGATTTTGTCTTTTAGTTCAATCGTGTTAAAGATTGAAGCCAGTTTGCCGTTCGGAGAAATTTGTTCAAACGATTTTCCGAAGAGGGTTACAAAATCTTCCTGACTACTCTTTTCTTTTTCTTTTGCAAGTTTGATTGCTGCCGTAAATGTTGAGTCTTTGCTGAAATTTGATAAGGATTTAACCAGATCAACAACAGAAACTTCAAGAGTTACGTTCATACCACCCTGCAAGTCAAGACCAAGTCCCAACTCCAGTGCTTTTACTTCTTTAAAAGTATACTTGCGGATTCCCAACAGGTTGTACACTACTTCGCTCTGCATCGAGTCGAGGTAGACCTGCTCTTTGTGTTTGTCGCCTTTCGAGAACTCTTTGGCTGTTTTCTCAACCTGGCTTGCCTTAAAGGTAAACATCAGCTGATACACACAAATCAAACCAAGGAGTATTGCAAAAAGCCTAATTGCACCTTTGTTTTGCATTTGTTAAAATTTAAATTGTTTATTATTAGTTATTTATATTGAATTGTAGTTCGCAATGAAATGGTTCATCCGAATGGTAGAATGACTTATTGTAAATAGCACAAACGTGAACTATCGCAGTAAGTTAAACTGAAATATTACGAAAACGGAGGTGTATCGTCGGGATTGGTATACAAAACCCGGTTGAATGGAAGTGAATGAAACGAACGTGCAGAAAATGAGATTTGTATAGTTTCTGCTTTCATGTGCTGGAATGTTCGTAGATTATAATATCGGAGTAAAAATTTATCCTGAGTATAAATGTTGCGGAACCGAATAGAAAGCGCTGTGGCTGTAGTTTTTAGATTGTAGGTAGGAACCTGATTGCAAAAGAATGTTTTGTTATTTCCGGTCTCCTGAGATGCAGGCGTTTTGTGTGTTATCTCTCCCAATCTTTTGTTCGCCCCATGATACATATCGAAAAGTGCAGCAGCACCTACCATTAAGAGGAGTAGGCACAAACGCATGATTAAATTTTTCGATAGGTATTTCTTTAAACTCATAGGTTTTATTTTCAGTGGCCAAATATATTTAATTTTTTTTAATTAACAGATCACAAAATGCTGCTATTGGGCAGACTCCGGATTTGTAAATTGGATGGTTTGATTGTCATAGTCGATCCTACACTTATATTGCATCAGAATATCGCCACCAAGAAGCCCTGCAATTTGGTAATTCGCATATTTACTATAGATTCCATTTACATGATCAAGATCAATCAACGCAACTTTTTGGTTGGTAATTTCTAAGCTGTTAAAGCGAAGGCTAAACATTTCGCCCACCGATGTTTCGAGCGTTCCCTGCGTAATTCCGGCACTTTGATAATCGTCTGTGTCATTGGTGTCGAGAAGCTGATAGTAGGCTTTTAGGTTTACATCGAGTACGGTTTTTGAAGCTCCGGTGTCGATAATCCAACAACATGGAGTTTCGTCTTCAAAATAACCTTCTATAAGAATATGATAGTTCTCACGTTCAAGTTCAATGAGTTTTAAAGGGATTTCAATCATTGGGCACGTCGTTTCTGCAAATAAAAAAGCTCCGGTAAAAATACCGGAGCTTCAAATATAGCTTATTGTTTGTTTAATCTGAAATATTACAGAATATTCATGGCATCAACAACGTTCATGATGTCTTTAACAGCTTTTGCTGATTCGTTCAATAAGGTTTGTTCTTCGGCAGTCAATTTAACTTCAATGATTTTTTCGACTCCGTTTTTGCCCAATTTAACAGGAACACCTACGAAAACATCTTTTAAACCATATTCTCCGTCAAGTTTTACACAACATGGGAATACACGTTTTTGATCCATAACGATAGCTTCAACCATCTGAGCTGCTGCCGATCCCGGAGCATACCATGCTGAAGTTCCCATCAGGTTAACCAATTCGCCACCACCTTTTTTCGTGCGGTCGATGATTTTGTCAAGTTTGTCAGCATCGATCATTTCAGTTACAGGGATACCTGAAACAGTGGTGTAGCGGGGTAGTGGAACCATTGAGTCGCCATGTCCGCCTAACAATAAAGCCTGAATGTCACGTGGAGAAACGTCCAAAGCTTCAGCAAGGAATGCACGGTAGCGGGCAGTGTCCAAAATACCAGCCATACCCAATACTTTGTTTTTTCCAGCTTTAGAAACAACTTCAGCAACGTAAGTCATTACATCAAGTGGGTTAGAAACAATGATGATAATTGCATTAGGAGAGAATTTGATTACGTTTTCAGTAACGCTTTTTACGATACCAGCGTTAATTGAAATCAAATCATCACGGCTCATTCCTGGTTTACGTGGAACGCCTGAAGTGATTACTACAACATCAGAATCTGCTGATTTTGAATAGTCATTTGTAGCACCAACGACACGAGTGTCATAGAAATTGATCGGTGCAGTCTGCCATAAATCCAATGATTTTCCTTCAGCCAATCCTTCTTTAATATCAAGCAATACGACTTCGCTGACAATGTTTTTTTGAGCTACGATCTGTGCGCAGGTTGCTCCAACATTTCCAGCACCAACAACTGTTACTTTCATAATTGTATTTTTTATTGAATTACTGATTTTTTTGAATACTGATTGCAAAGATAAAAGGTATTTTGGATCAAAGTTGAAATTTCACATGGGCTTAACAATTTAGTAAAAGATTCAATGAGTCAGTTTGTTATAGCTGGTTGTCGAGTTGTGAAAATTCTGATTCCCCTTAGTTTATTGATCTTTCAGCCGATTTGTTAAAAAAAATGAAGTTGCTTCAGTCTTGTTAATCTATGCGTTAGCCTGAACCCAATCCTGTAGTGTAAAGATTGGGTTGGTTTTTGCCGCTATTTCATCTTACCTTTGCGCCCAATTCAAAAATACACCTGATTTTTTTTCAATGCATTCTTCAATGCCTTCATGTTAAAATCAAAAAAATAAATCAACAAAATTAGTAGTTATGGCAGACAGATTATCCGATCCCATTGGCAGGCTGATGGGATTAAGATATAAATCGCATCCCTGGCATGGGGTGTTTATTGGTAAAGATGCCCCCGAAAATGTGACTGCATTTATCGAGGTGGTTCCTACCGATACCGTGAAGTATGAGATTGATAAGGAAAGTGGTTTTTTGCGGCTTGATCGTCCACAGAAATATTCGAATGTAGTACCTGCACTCTATGGATTTATTCCTCAGACCTATTGTGGTGAGTTAGTTGGAAATTATTGCATGGAAAAGAATGGCAAAACAGGAATCACAGGAGATGGTGATCCGATTGACATTTGTGTGTTAACGGAGAAGACCATTGCGCATGGCGATATTCTGGTTGATGCCCGCCCAATTGGTGGCTTCCGGATGATTGATGGCAATGAAGCTGATGATAAAATAATTGCTGTATTGACCAATGATGTGGTTTACAGCAGCTATAAAGATTTGTCGGATCTTCCGGATATTGTTGTCCAACGCCTTAAACATTATTTTCTGACCTATAAAGATATGCCCGGAAAAATAAGCAATACTGAAATTACCCACATCTATGGCGTTGAAGAAGCTCATTATGTGATTAATCAGTCAATTCTCGACTATCGGCAACGGTTCGATAATCTGGGAAAATTGTTGTAGAAGCTCCTTTATTTTCGTTTTAGATTGAGATAAGAGTAGTTGAACCCATTTTTATCGTCAGTCAGATCTTCTCTCGAAATTTCCTGCCACTCAGCGTAGCTTATTTCAGGGAAGAAGGTGTCGGCATCGAAGTCGCGGTGAACCAAGGTGAGGTAGAGATTGCCTGCAATTGGATAGAATTGCCGGTATATCATCCCGCCGCCAATAATAAAGGCTTCTTCTTCATTTTTTACAGATTCAATTGCTTCATCGATTGAAAACACCATTTCGCAACGTTCGAAGGTTTCCTCCGGATTGTCGGTAATCACAATATTCCGACGATTTGGAAGTGCTCCTTTGGGCAGCGAAAGTAAGGTGTTTCGACCCATAATTACCGGATTTCCTGTGGTTATTTGCTTGAACCGTTTTAAATCGTTGGGCAGATGGAACAGTAAGTCGTTATTTTTGCCAATGGCAAAGTTTTGGGCAATAGCTACAATTATCGAGATGTTTTCGTGTATCATGGTTCTTAAATTTTTAAAGCGGGGTATTCAAAATATTTCCATCGGTATAATCGATCAATTGCATCAACTGTGTTATACCGATACTTTTCCCGGTATGTGTGGATGCGATTGATATCCAATAAGTTCAAAATCATCGTATTTAAAATCAAATATGCTTTTTACTTCCGGGTTGATTTTCATTTGTGGTAGCGGAAGAGGCTCGCGCGTTAATTGTAATTTTACTTGTTCGAGGTGATTTAGGTAAATATGAGCATCGCCCAAGGTATGAATGAATTCTCCGACCTCTAAGTCGCAATCCTGTGCCAGCATCATGGTGAGTAGGGCATATGATGCTATATTAAAAGGTACACCCAGAAAGATGTCAGCACTCCGCTGATAAAGCTGGCAGGATAGTTTTCCATTGGCTACATAAAACTGAATCAGCAGATGGCAGGGTGGTAATTTCATCTGGTCAATTTGCCCGACATTCCATGCGCTTACCACATGGCGACGTGAGTCCGGGTTGTCTTTTAGACTTTTTACAAGCTCCGAAATCTGATCAATATGTTTGCCGTCGGGTGTTGGCCACGACCGCCATTGGGATCCGTATACCGGTCCTAAATTGCCATTTTCGTCAGCCCATTCGTCCCAAATCCGTACTCCATTTTCTTTTAGATAGCGGATGTTGGTATCTCCGGTGAGAAACCATAGCAACTCATGAATGATCGACTTTAAGTGCAGCTTTTTTGTTGTCAGAATTGGAAATCCCTGACTTAGGTCGAACCTTGACTGGTATCCGAAAACACTGATAGTTCCTGTACCGGTACGGTCACTTTTTTCAACTCCGGTGGTAATTACATGATTCAGTAGATCAAGGTATTGTTTCATTTCTTTGTTTCTTTGATGACTGTCTGTTTTCGGTGACAAGGTAAAAAGATTCAGGGGAAAAGTCAAGCTGATTTAAAAAGAAAGGGGATCGTTTTCGGTATTTTACTGAAAACTATCCCCTTGTATTTTTTAGATCAGAAAATGGGTTCTGATCAGTTTGGTGTTGCAGTTTTTACGACGGTGTGTTTGTATTTGAAGGCAAATGGGAAGATTAATCCCAGAATTAGGGCGTATCCTGCAAAGACCAGCCAGATGGATGGCCAGTTACGAATTCCGTTAACGGTGAATAGGTCGACCACGAAACCACTGGCGATTCCGCCAAAGAATGCTCCAAATCCGTTGGTCATAATCATGAAAAGTCCTTGTGCACTTGCACGAATTCCTGGTTCTGCTTCAGTCTCCACAAATAATGAACCTGAAATATTAAAGAAATCGAAGGCCATTCCATAGACAATCATGGATAAGATCAGCAGATATAATCCACTTCCTGGATCGCCAATGCTGAATAATCCGAAACGTAATACCCATGCGAACATACTGATCAGCATTACTTTTTTAATGCCAAATTTTCGCAGGAAGAATGGTATGGTAAGGATAAAGAGCGTTTCAGACATTTGAGAAATAGACAATAAAACAATTGGGTGCTTTACTCCAAAAGTATCAGGGTGGGTTAGGTTAAAGCTTTCGAGAAATGAGCCTCCAAAAGCATTGGTGATTTGTAAGGCGGCCCCCAATAACATGGAAAATAAGAAAAATACAGCCATTTTCCGTTGTTTGAAAAGTACCAGCGCATCGAGCCCAAATCTGGAAAGCAGTGATTTATTCTGGCTAGTTGGTATTGGAGGACAGGCGGGCATTGAAAATGCATAGAGTCCCAGGCATAGTGATGAAACGGAACTGAAGATCAATTGCATAGAGCTTGATTTCCAACCGCAAAGATCTACAATCCACATAGCCGCAATGAATCCAATAGTTCCCCATACCCGGATAGGTGGAAAATCTTTGACTACGTTGAATCCTTTTTGTTCGAGAACGATATAAGATACGGTACTGTTTAATGCGATTGTTGGCATGTAAAACATTGAATTTAATAACATCGCATAAAAGAATACCTGAGGATCAGTAATTGTAGAGGCCCAAAAAAGTAATGCAGCTCCGGCTAAATGACAAAAACCAAGAAGCCGTTCTGCGTTAATCCATTTGTCAGCAATGATTCCCATAACTGCTGGCATGAATAAAGATGCAATTCCTAAAGTCGAAAATACAGCCCCAATTTCTATTCCACTAAAATGTAATGTGCCACCGAGATAACCGCCGATTGATATTAACCATGCGCCCCATACGAAGAATTGTAAAAAATTCATTGCAATCAAACGATTCTTAATCCCCATATAACTAATTTTTAGTGAGTTTTGTTATTTGTGTGTTGGCGATGTTTGTTATTTCAGACGCCGGTTGATTTCATCTCTTATGGCAGATGCCCGCTCGTAGTCTTCGGCATTAATAGCCTGATCGAGCATCTGATTCAGGTCGGAAGATGTATATTTTTCGTATTCGTGCTTTTCCGGGGAAGGCTCTTTGTTTATATGTTTATCATCGTCCTGATCCTGATCGTGTTCGCTGTCAAAGTCAATGATGATTCCTGCCCGTTGGATAATTTCTTCTGTAGTGTAAATCGGACAGTCGAACCTTAATGAAAGGGCAATGGCATCTGAGGTACGGGAATCGATGATGATCTTCTTCCCATTTTGCATGCAAACAAGTTCAGAATAAAAAATACCTTCTTCAAGCTTGTAAATTACCACTTCCGTGATTTGAATGTCGAAAGCCGATGCCAAATGCAAAAACAGATCGTGGGTGAGGGGACGAGGTGGCCGTAACCCTTCCAGATGGATAGCAATAGATTGAGCTTCTACTGGTCCAATAATAATCGGTATTCTCCGGTCGCCGTCAGCTTCTGCTAATACCAGAGCATAAGCCCCTGATTGAGACTGACTAACTGATAATCTTAAAATGTATAACCTGACTTTTTGCATTGAAATCTGAATAACATAACCGACTGCTACAAATATAATAATTAATCATTAAAGTTAATTATACTTTGGGTAAACTCCAGGGAGCGCGATAGCTTGCTTTTGTTAAAGCATTAGCTTCCGGGTCATTTAAAAATTCCTGTTTGTCGCCATCCCAGTTGATTTTGCGTCCCAGACGGTAGGCAATGTTTCCCATGTGAGCGAACCGGGCGATGTGAGCTCCTGTTTCAATATCACAATTGGGTTTGTTGTGGGTTTTCATACAATCGATGAAGTTTGCCACATGCAAATCGAGACCTTTACCGGTTCCTTGTTTTATAGGTATATCTGCAAATCCGGCTTTGGCGCTGGTGCTTTTGTTTTCAGCCATAACTTCCCAGCCACCACGATCTACAATCAGCGTTCCATATTCACCAATAAAAGCTACACCATGCCCACGTCGCTTGAACTGAGCTCCGTAGATTCCAATGGTGTGATCCCATAAAATACCAAAATCTCCAAAATCATACATGGCCATCATGGTGTCCGGTGTTTCCATTGCATCGTTCGGAAATGCATATTTCCCTCCGGAAGAACTTATTGCTTTGGGAACATACTGGTTCATTCCAAATAATGCATAATCCAGAAGATGCACACCCCAATCGGCCATTACGCCCCCTGCATAATCCCAATACCAGCGGAAAGATCCGTGAAATCGGGTTGGATTAAAAGGACGGGACGGACGAGGGCCTAACCACATGTCGTAATCTACTCCGGCAGGCGTAGCCGAGTCTGGTACGATAGGAATTGACTTTTTCCAACCGACATACGACCATGCGCGAACGGAACGAATGCGTCCAAGGTTGCCGGCATGGAGGTAATTTACAGCATCCAACCAGTGAGGATCACTCCGTTGCCATTGTCCGACCTGAACTACTTTGGTATAACGTTTGGTCGCTTTGACCATCAGGTTGCATTCTTCAATCGTATAGCCTACCGGTTTTTCGCAGTAAACATCTTTTCCTGCTTCCATGGAATAAATCATCGGAATGCAATGCCAGTGGTCGGGTGTACCTACAATCACGGCATCAATATCTTTTTGTTCCAGAAGTTTGCGAAAATCGCTATAAAGTGCTGGCTTTTTCCCTGTTAGTTTTTCAACTTCAGCAGCACGTTTGTTAAGCACATTCTGGTCAACGTCACACATCGCTGCGCAAACTACATTGGGTTGTTTGAGAAAGGCTTCCAGGTCAGTAAATCCTTGACTATTACAGCCGATTAACCCAACGGTAACCCTTTCGTTGGCGCCTATGCAGCCGGCATTCATCAGTCCCGGGAAAACTGTCAGTGCAGCGGCCACGGTAGCCGATTGTTTAATGAAAGTTCTGCGATCGTTTGTCATTTGTCTTTTATTTTGTTAGTTGATTTCTAGGTTTTTTGTCTGTTGTGGCAATATCTTGTAGCCGGAATGTATTTTTATTTCTATTTTTAGAGTTACTAAATGCTGTTTTAAAAGTAACTAACTCATTTAAATTTATTGGACAATATTAGACAATTCAATGAATAAAAAAACGATAATGCGACCATATATTTTAGCTGAAACCAATTGGCATAATGTGAAAAACGAGTGCTATCAGGTTGTTGTATTGCCCTGGGGAGCAACCGAAGCTCATAATTATCATCTTCCCTATTCAACTGACAATGTGGAGGCCGAATCAATTGCGGCAGAAGCTGCTCATATTGCATGGGATAAAGGAGCCAAGGTGATTGTTCTTCCGGCTATTCCTTTTGGAGTAAATACTGGTCAATCAGATGTTTCTCTGGATATGAATCTGAATCCTTCAACTCAGTTTGCTATTTTGAATGACATTATCGATACTCTTAACCGTCAGGGAATTTACAAATTGGTTGTTCTGAATAGTCATGGAGGAAATGATTTTAGGCAAATGCTTCGTGAACTTGGGCTAAAATATCCCAAGATGTTCCTTGCTCAGGTTGACTGGTTCAAAATAAAGGAAATAGATTCTATGTTTGAGGATTTGGGAGAGCATGCCGGCGAAGTGGAGACCAGTCTGATGCTTTATTTGAAACCGGAGTGGGTTTTACCTCTTTCGATGGCTGGTGATGGTGCGGCAAAACGCTATAAGTTTACTGCAATGCGTGAAGGCTGGGGGTGGAGTGAACGACGGTGGACCAGTGTGACGGCTGATACTGGTATTGGTAATCCGGCTAAATCTTCTTCCGAAAAAGGAGAAAAACTTTTTAAATTACTGACTGAAAAAATTGGTTCTTTTTTGTTTGATCTTGCTGAAACCAGCCGGTCTGATTTTTATAAATAATTCCGGTATGTGTGTGTTTCTTTCTTTAGTGTAACTTCCTTGTTTTTCATTTATCGGATCCCCTGATTTTGCCATCTTAATCGCTTGTTCGGCGATATGATATTTTTCTATACACTACGCTGTTTGTCAACGTGTTTTTTTGTTATTTTTGCACCTTTATTTTTCGATAATTAACATAGTAGATGGAAGGCTTATTCGTAGTTGATTTTGATTTTTTCTTTTCATGAAAATGTAATTTTCACCCTCAACTTAGGTACCTAAAATGAATTTTTGGCAACGAACCTGATTGGTAATGGGTTTGTGAAAAAGTTCGTTTTGTAAAATGCTGTCCTAGTGTGATTGTATTTAAAGGTATTTATATACAGCGTTTTATGCTGTTTTTGGTAGTTTGTGTGGCCGTCTTTTTTTGAAAGAAAAAGGTAAGGTTTTCGTGTACAGTTTATGTAAGGTGTGATTTATGTTTGGATCAGTTCGTCGCCTGTTGGTATTTGTTATTTTTGTTTTAGAAGATGTTTTTTACCATCATTTAATTGATGAGTTTGTTGGTTAAAATAGGGTGAAAAGTCATTAAAAAAGGTAAAAATGGGAATCAGAGGAGAACAAATTATTAACGCAAGACGGATTGTTCAGATGAAAACGAGATTGATGAAAGTGGTATTTTTAATTTGCGTCATTGCATCGGTTTTTTCAGCGAATGAGTTATTCGCAAAAGGGGCAAAAGTAACGAGTGAAGATAAATCGATGTTCGTTGGAGCTTCTGTTTATGTTGCTCCAGGCGCTAAAATGACTGTTGCCGGAAATCTGGAAGTAAAATCTTCCGGAAACTCTTCTTGTTTGAAAAATGAGGGAGTCATTTTCATGAATTCAAGCTCCGATGCAACGGTTACTTTACCAGCCGGAGAAATTGGTTCCGGTGAATTTAATTTTTCGGGAAGTGTGAATTACGGTTTGAGTGCCACCTCCGGGTCGGCTCGTTTGGGAATCCTGACCATGAATGTTCCTGAAAAAACAGTTTCATTGACTGGAAATGTTACCGTGTCAAATAAACTAAATCTGAATGGTGGAATAGTTAATGTGGCTAATTCAGGTGTTTTTTGGATTGATAATCCTTCTCCTGATGCAGTTTCTGTTAAAATAAATACTTTAATTAATAAATCGTATGTTTCTGGTTATCTGACACGTAGTGTGCTTGATGGGAAGCGGTATGAGTTTCCGGTTGGAAATACTTCTGCATATCATCCTTTCCTGGTTGATAAACCTTCTAAGTCAGATGTGTTAAGTGTTTTGTTTGATGAAAATGTTCCTTCTGAAATTAAAAGTAATAATGCTGATCTGAGTTCGAATATGATTAATTCAGTTGGATGGAGAGTTGAATCCGAGTCCACTGAACAAAATAGTTTTATGCCAGGTCTTTCGTTTTATAATACTGGACAGGAAGAATTTGCATCTCAATTGGAAGTTGTTTATCTTTCAGACGTGGAAAAAACAGGTTCGGTAATGGCATCAATGTTGGATGGGGGATATGTACTTGGTTCTGAGATGAAAACTGTTGGGTTGTTTGCCTTGAATCAGTCTGTGGGGATAAAACTTCTTAACTTCCTTACGGTTGGCAATGGCAATAATACATTTTTTGATATCCCGAATCGTTCAGATTATTCAACCGTTACTTTGAAAGTTTATAATTCATTAGGTAGTTTAGTTTTTAAAAGTCCGCAATATAATGGTGAGTTTGATGCCAGAAATTTCCCTGAAGGTACTTACTATTATGAATTGAAACTAGTGAAAGACGATAAAGTGACGGATATTCGTAGATTCATCGACATTAATCATGGGAGCTAAAAAAACATATATACTGCTTTTCCTTTTCCTTTTTTGTGGGTTAAGAAGTTTTGCACAAGATGTATTGATGCAAACGCAGAATATTATGCGTCAGGAATTTCTAAATCCAGCTTACAGTTCGTTTAAAGATTTTACTTCCATTAATTTGATGAGCCGATACCAATGGTTAAATAATTTGGATGGGGCGCCCAAGACTTATGCTGCGAATGTTTACATTCCGGTTAAACTTTCCGGATTTGGCCTGGGGTTTACTGCAATTTCCCAGTCAATTGGATTACGGCAGAAAATGTCATTTACATCAAGCTTTTCTCACAATGTACGGGTCGGATTATCAGATTATCTGGCTTTGGGATATGGCTTTGGTTTGCAAAATGTATCCTATGACATGAATCGTTTGGCAACGCATACGGATATTGATCCTGGAACATTGAATTTGAATGCCACTAATTTTAGTGTGTGTACAGGACTGTTTTTTTATGATCCTGCTTTTTTTGTTGGGCTAAGTACGAATGTTCTTTTTAATAAAGATAGCTTTGATAGTGGTTGGTTAGTTCCTGGATTTGATTTTACGACTGGGTTTATGGTTCATGTTAACCGATCTTTGTTGTTTCGACCGGAAGTGGTTTTAAAATATTATCCAACAAAAATGTATGTTGTTGATGGGACTCAGAAAAATGAATCGATGGTTCCCCCAATTTTGGATGTTGGAGTAAGCTTCCTCTTAGGCGAACGTTTGTGGTTGGGAACCAGTCATCGGCTAGGTGAAGCTCAGACTTTTTCGGTTGATGTGGTAGTTAGTGAAACTTTTAGGTTCGGATATTCATATGAACTTGGATTAGGCAATAATGTGAATCAGATTAGTTCTCATGGAATTCGCTTAACCTGGAATATTATTCCACAAAGAGCCTTCAGAGGCTATGACCGTTCAGGTCGTTATAATATGAAAGCAATGATGGGTACAAATTTGTACCGTTAGAATTATATGATTATAAATATTCAATGATAGACTGATGAAACAATTTATTTTGGCAATAGTACTTTTCTCTCTTCCGATCTTGGTATTTCCGGCGGAATCCCGGGTACAAAAATATTTTCAAAATAAGGAATATGCCAAGATTTTACAGATCATTGATTCAAAAAAAACCAATGATTTATATGGTACTGAGGATTATACGATTTGTGGACATGTAGCATTTATGTATGGCCTGTATGAAGAGTCGTGTAGTTTTTATCAAAAGGTTGTATTAATAAGTAAAAACAGTCTGGGCGAAGAGGATTTAATCAATTATGCATTTGCCCTTATTAAATTAGGTAAAGGGAATCAGGTTTTAACGGACGCTTGCTTTAAGATTGATATAAACACATCTTCCTGGATGGTTCATCTTAGAAATATTGCAAGTACCCGAAATTCATATATTCAACAGAAGGACTCTTTGATGAATATCAATAAATTAAAGATCGATTTTCTGCCACAATATGGGCTTGACTATCTTGAAGATCAGGTCTATTATTCTTATTCAAGATTTCCTTCGAAGAAACGCGGTGGGATGCCTGAAAGTGAAATGATCATGGATCGGAGAGGTGAGCTTGCCGGAATAGAAAGTGTGAAGGTTGAGCCAAATGGAAAATCCGTTTCACCAACAGTATTGAAAAAATCGCTAAAAGGAGTTGGGCGTATTGCTTCGGTTAATCTGGTCGATAAGGGAGATAACTTTTTTGCGACTGTTGTTGATCGAAAAGGAGGTTATGAGCAAATTCTTGTTCATGGCAATCTTTTTCCTGCTTTTGCTTATAATTCTCAGGAATATGCATGTGCAATGCCTTTCTTTAGTTCGGCTGATCAACGACTTTACTTTTGCTCGAATATGCCTGGCGGTTTTGGTGGCTGGGATATTTATTACTCTGAATTTAAAGGTGGCGAATGGAAATATCCTGTAAATATGGGCAGTAAGGTAAATACTCCTTTTGACGAGTTTTTTCCATCGGTATATAAAGACCTTCTTATTTTTTCTTCCGAAGCCCGTGAAGGTAAAGGGGGATTTGATAATTACTCTTATTCTCCAAAGACCGGGATCGTTACTAATTTATGGCCTTTTAATACAACCGGAGATGACTATTGTTTGAAAATTATTCAGGATAAGCCGCTTAAAGCTATTGGCGTTAATATGGCAAATGCTAATTTTTATTCTTCGGTGAAAGATCTGGAAACGATCCTTAATCAGCATAAGAAGAACGCTATTTCGGAGACTCCTTCAATGGATTCAGTATTGGTACAGAATCCAGTCGTGGAGAAACCTGTTGCCGAAACGCCCAGAGTAGTTGCTGAGGCTCCGAAATCAGCAGCAGCGGTTGTTGCTCCAGTAGAGAAAAAAGCGGTTGTGCAGCCAAAGCCATTGATCGTTAAAAATGTAAAAGCTCAGGAAGTAAAGGCTCAGGAGGTTCAAAGTCCGGATACCAGAGATTCCCGGAATGGGGATGTTTTTCTTGGAACTCTTCATTATGATTTAAACAACTCAGTTTTTAAATCAAACCACTATGCTATTCTTGACTCAATAACCCAAAAAATCAGGGCGGGTGAGTATGTTAATATTATCGTATGGGGATTTACTGATCGTTGCGGAGCCGAAGCTTACAATGGTAACTTATCTTATCAACGAGCCATAGGGGTAGTCGAATATTTGCGAAGTAAGTTTGTTGGTGCTGAAAGTAAGGTTTACTTCACCATTGCTGCCGGAGAATATTTTGCGGATGCCAACAAGCAGGTAAATGCGAATGACCGTCGTATTGAAGTATATGCAAGTCCCCGGACATTGCCATTTACACTGATGTATGCCTATAAATCATTATCCGGCGAATCGATGGCCAGTATTGCAAAGACGTTTAATAACAAATTGGAATCATTGTCGGAATTAAATCGTACGACTTCAGTGAACCGTTCCAGCACAGGGATTGTTTTTGTTGGTATACAGCGTATTCACGTTGTTTCTCCCGGCGAAACGATTGTTACTATTTCACAATTATATAGGTGTACTGTTGATCAAATCTTGAAAGCAAACCACAAGTTTAATAATAGCATTAAGGTTGCTGAAAAATTGATTATTCCATTGCCCATTTCAAATTAAGGAATTTAAATCTACGCATGATGAAGAAATTAGCCATTTTAATCTTTTGTTCACTGTTCGTTGCAGGTTTGAACTCTTTCGGCCAGACCGATGATGGCGGAGTGAGTATTGGAAAAGGCAATCAGCCGGCGAATCCCAAATCAATATTGGAATTGGTTTCTCAGACCAAAGGGTTATTGATTCCCCGGATGACTACCGGTCAACGAACTGCTATTTTCACTGCGGCCGATCAAACGGCTGTGGGTTTAATGGTTTATGATACGAACTTAAATTCGTTCTTTTATTGGCTTGGATCTGAATGGAAAGATATGGGTAGTAGTGTAAATGCTTCGGGTGTATTGACTGTTTCTACAGCCCCGCCAACCAATGTGACTGGCAATGAGGTGTATTTTGATACCGATACTAATTTATTCTATAAATACGATAATGGAACCAAAACCTGGAAAGAACTTGATTTTGGTGGCAGTTCTGCAGGTAGTGGAATTGCGTTTCCTTCGACTGATACTGCTAAACCTGGCTCTGTATTTTACCATTTGGTAAAACAGCAGTTTTATGCCTTTGATGGCGTGGATTGGATCCCGTTATCAACCAATGGTTCTACGCCTACAGGAACCTCTTTGCCTTTGACTGCCAAACCGGGAGATGTCTTTTTTGTATCTAATACCACTGAAAAGAAACTTTATCTGTTTGATGGTTCACAATGGATTCCGGTGGGTAGCTCAACAATTGCCGATGGCAGTGTAACTGAGAATAAATTGCAAGCTGCCGGTGCTGTTGCTTTAACTGGTGGTGTTAACGGACAGCTGTTAACTTCTGCAGGGAATAACCAGTTTAAGTGGACAAACCGAGGTTCGGTTCCTGGGGGGGCAACGAATCCTACGGGTGCTGCAGCTGGTGATGTTTATTATAATACTACAGATAAAAACTTGTATTACTACGATGGTTCTTCCTGGATTTTGGTAAGCGGTACTATTACCGGAGCCACAACTCCTGCAACCGGAAAAACCGGAGATACATTTTACAATACAGCAAGTAATACTTATTATATATATAGTAACGGAACATGGACCCCGGTAGGTGGCTTATCAGCTAATTTGGTGAGTGGTTCTTTTTATGTGGGAAATTCTTTAAATGTTGCAACTGCTACACCTCAAAGTTCTATTTCACTGAATGGATTTGGAGTAACTTCGGATCTGGCAATGAGTAATAAAAAAATTACAGGCTTAGGTTCTCCAATTACCGATACCGATGCTGCTACCAAAGCGTATGTCGATTCAAAAGCAACTCCGGTGGTTGATAACTTATTATCGACCTCATCCACATCGGCACTTTCTGCATTGCAGGGAAATGTTTTGAATACAGCCCTTTCGACCAAGATGAATACTACGGCTACTTTTGGCGGTGATGTGAGCGGAACTTTCTCAAATTTACAATTGGGCGCAGGTTCCATTATTGCTTCGAAGTTAAAAACTTCCGGAGGTGGGGCTTTGTCTTCCGGAGGTGGAGCTAATAACGTATTGCAATCGAATGGTGATGGAACTTTTTCGTGGTTAAATATTAGTACTGGTGTTCCGGTCGATCCCAATAGTCTTTCGTTGCCTACCGGACAACTTTATTTAGGAAACGCTTCCGGAAAAGCAACAGCCACTCCACAAAGTTCTATTTCACTGAATGGATTTGGAGTAACTTCGGATCTGGCAATGAGTAATAAAAAAATTACAGGCTTAGGTTCTCCGACTGATGGCACCGATGCTGCAACCAAAGCATATGTCGACACTAAGAGTGGATTAACACCTCGTGGTTTAAATTTTCCTACGAGTCCTGCTCCTGTTGCTGGTGATGTGTTTTACAATATGACCACTAATACTTACAACGTTTATAGTAGTGGGTGGAACTCGTTGCTATCGGCAAATCTGGACAAAGGTTCTTTCTTTGTAGGAAATGCCTCCAATGTGGCAACTGCAACAGCTAAAAACGCAATTCCGTTAAGTGGGTTTGCTGCTCCAACGGAGGCTGTTTCTATAGGAGGACAGCGGCTTACTACGGTGGCTTATCCAACAGATCCCAACGATGCTGCCACCAAGGCCTATGTTGATGCACATTCGGGCGGAGGTACTGGAACTGATAGTCAGGTGCTTTCAATTGCAGGAAATTTTCTGTCTATTTCAAATGGCAATACTGTTGCTTTACCTACCTCAGGAGGAGGTAGTGGAACGGTAACTAGTGTTTCAGGAACGGCTCCTATTGTTTCTAACGGATCAGCAACAACCCCAGTAATTTCAATAACTCAGGCATCTGCAAGTGCTGCTGGTAGCATGAGTGCCGCTGATAAGGCAAAACTTGATGCAATAACTGGTTCTAATACCGGAGACCAAACACTAACTTCGTTATTGCCAACTCAGACCGGAAATGCAGGTAAGGTTCTTCAAACCGATGGATCTATAGCTACATGGCAAACGGCTTCGGGTGGAACCTGGGGATCTATTACCGGTACACTGAGTAATCAGACCGATTTGAATGCAGCATTAAACGGGAAACAAGCCTCGTTAGGTTTTACACCTGAAAATTCAGCCAATAAGGTAACTTCAATATCAGGAGCATCAACCGATGCTCAATATCCAAGTGCCAAACTGGTTTACGACCAACTGGCATTAAAAGCCAGCTCAGCCTCAGCAGTGCCTTATTCAGGTGCCAGTGGTAATGTTGATTTGGGAACTCACGGATTAACTACTGCTGCTTTACGCATTACTACTGGTGCTTCTAACGGATATGTGTTAAAATCGGATGCTACCGGAAATGCTTCGTGGCAGGCTGCAAGTTCATCTTATAAAGGGATGTGGAATGCCAATACGAATACTCCGGTATTGACTGATGGTGTGGGTACAAATGGTGATTATTATGTAGTTTCTGTTGCTGGTACTTTTAATTCACGAACATTTACACAGGGTGGTCAGGCAGTTTATAACGGAACAACTAACATTTGGGAGCCTATTTCGGCCGTAGAAACCGACCCGATTGTAAAAGCTATTACCGGAATTGTGAAAAGTGATGGAACTAACATTACCGCCGCGGTTGCCGGTGACTTCCCAACATTGAACCAGAATACTACGGGTACCGCTTCAAATGTTACCGGAACTGTAGCTATTGCCAATGGTGGTACTGGCGCAACAACAGCTGGTGCTGCTTTAACAAATTTGGGAGCTGCCTCATCTGCTCATACACATGCTTTTGCAAGTCTTACAGCTAAACCCACCACGGTGTTAGGGTATGGAATCACAGATGCGATGTCTAATCCAATGACAGCTGCCGGAGACATTGTTATTGGAGGAGCATCTGGTGCCCCAACTAAATTGGCTGCAACTACTAATGGATTTGTTCTGACATTGTCAGGAGGTTTACCAACTTGGGCTGCTGCAAATGTATCGGGTGTTGTTGTTGGAGCTAATGGTGGTACAGGAGTTGCTAATACTGGAAAAACAATTACGCTTGGAGGGAATTTTGTTACAAGTGGTGCTTCCTCGCTTACTTTGACAACAACGGCGGCAACGAATGTTACTCTGCCTACATCGGGTACTTTAATGACGAATCCTATGTCTGCAGTCGGTGATATTATTATTGGAGGTGCATCTGGTGCTCCGACTAAGCTGACTTCTGGAACTACAGATTATGTGCTAACTAGTAATGGAGTTGGTGTTGCCCCTTCGTGGAAAGTAGCTCCAGGTGGCAGTATGCCTACTGGTACTGTCGGTGGAAATACACTTCGTTACAATGGCTCTGCTTGGGTCGAATCTACAGCCTTAACTAATGATGCTACTAATGTGGCAACCACAGGAAAATTAACTGTGGGAGGTGCTTTTCAAACAAGTGGTGCTGTATATGCAAATGTTCGAAAAATGACAACTTTACCTACTGGAGACTCTGACTGGCTTGCAAGTGATTATATTGTCAATATTTGGTTGAGTGGGAATAGAAATATAGCCTTGCCAAATCCGGCATTAAATTCTGGAAGGGTTTTGATAATTCGAAATAATTCTATTGAAGCTGGGCTTACAGGTCTTTATACTTATACTCCTTATGCCCCGATAAATAATACTTCAATAGCAAGTTCAAGGGGGCAAATGCTTGTCTCTGATGGAACCAGTTGGTATTGTATTGCTGGGTTTTAGTAAGAAAAATTTGTTGTTTTTAACACAAATGCTGTAATCTAAATTTAATGTGATGATGAAAGCAAGACTATATTTGATTTTAGGCGTTTTTATAATTTGTCTTTTCTCAAAACAAATTGAAGCTCAAGTTAATACTTATGGTTCAGTAAATGCAAGTATTGCTGATGAAAATCCATTTTTTGATGCGTCTGCCACTTTTGATTTGGCAGTTACACCATCATCTAGTGGAAAAGGCTTCGTGTTTCCCCGAGCTGATCTAACTCATTGGGTGTTTCAAACAAAATCTCTTGGAGATGGTTATATCTTTCCTGGTGCTTTAGACGGAATGATCGTTTATAATACTGTTGCAGGAAATACACCTGTAGATGATGGCTCTGGTAATAATCCTACGGTATCAATAGCTGTTACTCCTGGTTATTATTATTTCTCAAATCCGGGTCCAACAGATGGAACTCACTATACAATTACTGGAGGAAAATGGATTCGAATAAATGATGG
>Ga0302286_10000207_pt1 | contig 49758 bp, 39 predicted proteins | sample III_Fen_E2_3_FD_198765 | JGI IMG/M metagenome (GOLD analysis project Ga0302286, IMG submission 198765) | Peat permafrost microbial communities from Stordalen Mire near Abisko, Sweden - III_Fen_E2_3 | ecosystem: Environmental > Terrestrial > Soil > Wetlands > Permafrost | place: Sweden: Abisko...
TTTTTAAAACCCAGCGACATTAGCCCCATCGCAAACTGGTGCGATTTCTCATAATACTCGGCGGTACTATAGATATACCAGTCCTTACCTTCTTTACCACCCAACGCATCTCTACGTGGATATTCTAAAAGATACCGATCCAGAATATCAAAAGTACGCCTCACAACAATCGCCATAATCGTATTGTTTTTTTGTTCAAAAAGGTTTCAAAGATAGTACTATTTTCAATCATCAAATTCGTTTTCACCATAAGACAATCGAAACCTCTAATAAACAAATCATTACATCTTCGCATTACTTAAACCGGATACTACCCCTGCTATTCATTTGACCAACGATCCAACCGATGCGACCACGCACATATGGCCCCGGAGGACTGGCACTATATTCTCTGGGATTTGGCAGAATTGCAGCAATAGCTGCTGCCTGTGAACTCGAAAGGTTTCGGGCACTTGTCTTCCAATAAAACCGGGCAGCAGCTTCAGCACCATAAATTCCTTGTCCCATCTCAATGCTATTCAGGTAAACTTCCATAATTCGTTCTTTACTCCAAACAAATTCGATGAGTACAGTAAACCACACCTCAAAACCTTTACGAACCCAACTTCGCCCGGGCCATAAGAAAACATTTTTAGCTGTTTGCTGTGAAATCGTACTTGCACCACGCAGCCTACCTCCATGTTTTGAAGCTTCAACCGACCGTTTAATCGCTTTCATGTCGAATCCGGAATGATTTAGAAAATTTTGGTCTTCGCTGCACACAACTGCCAATGGAAGGTTTTTCGACATTTCGTCAATTGAAACCCAGTCGTGTTTAAGCCGAAAAGGATCATCACTAAACACCTGTTCAACAGACCGAATGAGCATTAATGGAGTAACCGGTACGGGGACGAAACGAAATAGAAGCACAAAAAAGAAAGACGACCCAATAAACCAGATGATTATTTTTAGAACGATCCGAAAGATTCGTTGTTTCAAGCTTTTTTCAGTATTGTTCATGTGTCTGTAGTTTGTTTTAATTACTATCACACGAATTGATAATCTGTGGCAAAACTACTAAAAATGCCTTTTGATATCGTATTCTATTAAATAAAAAGAGGATTTCAACCGGTTAACCGACGAAATCCTCTCCTTTTATGTCGAATATTCTTTCTACTTCACAAACGACTTGGCCTTTTCAACAGCAGCAGCAATTCCATTGGGGTCTTTACCGCCAGCCGTAGCATAAAATGCCTGTCCGCCGCCACCACCCTGCATTTCTTTAGCAGCTTCACGAACAATAGTTCCGGCATTTAAACCTTTATCTGCCACTAACATTTCAGCGATCATTACAGAAATTGACGGTTTTCCACCGATAACAGAACCTAGCACCAGGAATAAATCAGTTACTTCAGCTTTTAACTGGAAAGCCAAATCTTTCACCGCCTGAGCTGAATCCAGATTAATAACTTCAGCAATTACATTAACACCATTAATAACCTGAACCTTAGTTTTCAGTTCCTGCTTAATTTCAGAAGCTGCTCTACGTTCAAATTCTTCAATTTGCTTTTGCAATTTACCGTTCTGAGCCAATAAATCTTCAACCGATTTTTTAAGGTTTTGAGTATTGTTGAACATCACCTTCACTTCAGCCAGCTCATCCAGATGTTTCTTTACAAATTCATCTGCACGTTCATCTGTAATTGCTTCAATACGACGAACACCTGCCGAAATCGCACTTTCCGAAGTAATAATAAATGAACCAATCTGTCCGGTAGCCGGAACATGTGTTCCTCCACACAATTCAACTGATTTTCCAAATTTAATCACCCGAACAAATTCGCCATATTTCTCACCAAAAAGAGCTATCGCACCGAATTCTTTGGCCTTGTCAAAAGCGACTGATCGTTTTTCTTCAAGAACCAGATTCTCACGAATCAGCTGATTTACCCGAACCTGAACACGTTCAAGCTCTTCTTTACTTACCTTTTGAAAATGAGAAAAATCGAAGCGTAAATTTTCGCTGTTTACCAACGATCCTTTTTGTTCCACATGAGTGCCCAAAATCTCACGCAAGGCCTGATCGAGCAGGTGAGTTGCGGTATGGTTATTCATGGTTAACTTCCGTTTTGCTGCATCAACCACCGCTTTAAAAACCGAAGCCGGATTAGCCGGAAGTTTCTGAGCAATATGAATGGTAAGGTTATTTTCTTTTATGGTATCAACAATCGGCGTTTTCTGACCATCTGATTCAATAAAACCACAGTCGCCAACCTGACCACCTGACTCTCCATAGAAAGGAGTTTTATCAAATACCAAATGATAAAATTCTTTATTTTTTTGAGTGACTTTGCGGTAACGCGAAATGCATACTTCAGCTTCCAGCGTATCGTAACCCACAAATTCAACCTGTTCAATCTTTTTCAACTCAACCCAGTCGTCAGTTTCCTGAACAGCCGCATTCCGAGAACGACTTTTCTGTTTTTCCATCTCAGCATTGAAGCCTTCTTCATCAACAGACAATCCCTTTTCGCGAAGAATCAAACTAGTTAAGTCAAATGGAAATCCAAAAGTATCATAAAGCGTGAAGGTGTCTTCACCATTGATTTCAGACTTTCCGGCATTTTTTGCTTTAGCAACCAAATCATCAAGCAGGCGAATTCCTGTTTCCAAAGTCCGAAGGAATGATTCTTCCTCCTCACGAATTACATTTTCAATCAGTCCCTGCTGTGAAACCAATTCAGGGAATGCATCACCCATCTGGGCTTTTAACACTTCAACCAAACGCCAGATAAAAGGTTCTTTGAATCCAAGGAATGTATAGCCATACCGAACAGCCCGACGCAAAATACGACGAATAACATATCCGGCTTTATTGTTGGAAGGCAATTGTCCATCTGCAATTGAGAAAGATATAGCTCGTAAATGATCTGCAATTACACGCATCGCAATATCGGCTTTTTGATCTTTCCCGTATTTTTTATTACTCAAATCGGCAATATTTGCAATAGTAGTCTGGAAAACATCAGTATCGTAGTTCGATTTTTTACCCTGAAGAACCATACACAGACGTTCAAAGCCCATTCCAGTGTCAACATGTTTATCCGGAAGTTCTTCCAGTTTACCATCCGCTTTCCGGTTAAACTGAATAAACACCAGATTCCAGATTTCAATCACCAGTGGATTGTCTTTATTTACCAAGTCATATCCTGGAATTTTAGCCCGATCAAAATCATCACGTAAGTCAACATGAATCTCAGAACAAGGACCACAAGGACCGGTGTCACCCATTTCCCAGAAATTATCTTTTTTATTTCCGTTTATAATGTGATCTGCCGGAAGAAACTTACGCCAAAGATCATATGCTTCCATATCACGCTCGAGCTTATCATCGGCACTTCCTTCAAAAATGGTTGCATACATTCGATCTGCCGGGATTTTGAATACATCATGTAGTAATTCCCAAGCCCAGTTAATCGCATCTTCCTTGAAATAATCACCAAACGACCAGTTCCCCAACATTTCGAACATGGTATGGTGATAGGTATCGTGACCTACTTCTTCCAAATCGTTGTGTTTACCCGAGACTCTCAAACACTTTTGAGTGTCCGCAACACGCAAACTACGAGCAGGTTGATTACCCAGAAAAATATCTTTAAACTGATTCATCCCTGCATTTGTAAACATCAGAGTTGGGTCATTTTTAACAACCATCGGAGCCGAACTCACAATTTGATGCTCCTTACTTGTAAAAAAATCCAAAAACGTCTTTCTAATCTCCTTCGAATTCATTCGAAAATATTTGAGTTAATAAATTAAGCGATTTCAAAAACAAAACCGATCGAAAGCCTATCAATTATTCCAGCTAAAAACACTAGCTTTGCGGGCTTATATTAACCGGCATTTTGAGACCTTGCAAAGTTAAATTAAATCCTTAATTTTGTTACAGGTCGAAAAATTAAATACAATTACCCTGTTTTATGGCGAAAGTCAAGTACAGATTTAATGCTCACACACTTAGCTACGATAAGATCGCAACTACCTTTCGATCGAGGCTAAAACGTTATTTTGCGTTAGTTTCGACGACAATTGTGTCTTCGATTTTAATTGCTGTTTTAATTCTGCAATTCTATGAGTCGCCCAACATGCGAAGCCTGCACAAAGAAAATGACCGACTGTTAACTCAATACCAACTCCTCTATAAAGATCTTTTGACGATTGAAAAAGTTCTTGGAGAACTTGAACAACGCGACAATAGTTTATATCGGGTTATATTCGAAAGCGACCCTATCCCATCTACAATCAGGCAATCAGGATTTGGAGGGGTCAACAAATATTCTCAGCTTGAATCGTTGGACAACTCGGATTTAGTTATTCGAACTGCCCAGAAACTTGACATTCTCTCAAAACAAGCGTACATACAAGAAAAATCATACAATGAAGTGATGAAAATGGCAATCAATAAAGAACAACTAATTTCTTGTATGCCAGCCATTATGCCAATTTCAAACAAGACACTAAAAGGAACTGCCTCTGGATGGGGCTTCAGGTTTCACCCAATCTATAAAATCAAGCTTTTCCATTATGGAATGGACTTCACCGCAAAAATCGGAACAAACGTATATGCAACCGGCGATGGTGTCGTGAAGGATGTACAAACCATCGGTGGCGGATACGGACGATGGATCATGATCGATCACGGTTTTGGATACTGTACCAGATATGCACACTTGAACGGATTCAACGTAAAAATAGGTGATCATGTTAAACGCGGTAGTATAATTGGCTTTGTGGGTAATTCCGGAACTTCTACAGGGCCTCACCTTCACTACGAAGTAATTAAAAACGGAAAACCTGTCAATCCACAATACTATTATTTCAAAGACTTGAATGCTCAGGAATACGAAAAGATGGTAAGTATATCATCCAATATCGGTCAAACTTTCGATTAAAAACAAAGCAGTGCCTTACAAACCTCCTAAAATAGAGAAGATATTCTACTCCATTAGCGAAGTAGCCGATATGTTTGGAGTTAACACTTCGAATATTCGTTTCTGGGAGAATGAGTTCGACATTTTAAAACCCCAAAAGAATAAAAAGGGGAATCGAATGTTTACACCGGAGGACATCGCTAATCTTAAAATCATTTACCATCTGCTCAAAGAAAGAGGAATGACCATAAAAGGTGCCCAAAAGAAATTAAAAGACAACAAAGAAGACACACTTCAAAATATTGAAGTTGTTAACCGTCTTCAGGAAATAAAACGTGCTCTCCTCAGCATTAAGGAAGAACTTTAATTCGGTCGTCAGATGCAACTCAAACAAATTACTCAGCTTATCGAATCTGTTGCGCCTTTGGAAGTTCAGGAATCTTATGACAATTCCGGATTAATCATTGGACATCCGGAAGACGAAATATCCGGAATTTTAATCGCCATCGACCTTACTGAAGACGTTTTAGATGAAGCCATCCAAAAAAAGGTAAATCTGGTGATTACACATCACCCTATATTATTCAGAGGGTTAAAAAAGATTAACCGAAAAAATGACATCGAACGCTGCGTAACTAAAGCGATAAAAAACGACTTAGCCATTTATGCGGCTCACACCAACATGGACAGTGTTTTCGGCGGGGTTAACAGTAAGATCTGCGAAAAACTTGAACTACAGAATTGCCGGATACTATCTCCAATACCAAACTATCTAAAAAAGCTTGTCACTTTTGTTCCTTTAGATGATGCCCCAAAAGTTAGAGAAGCATTGTTTGAAGCCGGAGCTGGGAACATAGGAAACTACGACTCGTGCAGTTTTAATGTAGCTGGAACAGGAAGTTTCAAAGGGAATGACCAAACCAATCCATATGTTGGAGAACGGAATCAACTGCATCAGGAAGAAGAAATCCGGATTGAAACGATATTCCCCAAACACATTCAGTCGCAAATAATTCAAGCTCTTCTAAATGCCCATCCGTATGAAGAAGTTGCTTACGATATTTATCCGCTCGACAATGAATACCAACAATGCGGAATTGGAATGATCGGTGACCTTAAGTCGCCAATGAATGAAATGGATTTCCTGCTCAAACTCAAAAAAACATTTGGATGTCAGGTCATAAAACACACTCAACTATTAGGAAACCCAATCCAAAAGGTAGCTGTTTGCGGAGGATCCGGGAGCACGTATCTAAACAACGCAATAGCTCAAAAAGCAGACATTTTCATATCAGGCGACTTTAAATACCATCAGTTTTTTGATGCCAGACAACAAATTATCATTGCCGATATTGGGCATTATGAAAGTGAACAATTCACTAAAGAAGTTTTTTATGAATTACTTACAAAAAAATTCCCTAAATTTGCCATCCATTTGTCGGATATAAATACGAATCCGATAAGTTACCTCATTTGATATAAGTAAAAACAGCTATAAGTATGAATACTCAGTTCGTTAGAGAAGAAAACAAAAGTGTACCAATCAGTTTAAAACTTAAAGCACTTTTTGAATTGCAGAATGTCGTTTCTGAAATTGATAAATTCAAGACCCTACGCGGAGAATTACCTCTCGAAGTTCAGGATTTGGAAGACGAAATTGCCGGATTAAAAACCCGTGTCAGTAACTATGAAGACGACACGAAAGATCTGGAAACAGCCATTCATAACAAAAAAGTTGCTATTAAAGAATCAGAAACACTGATTACCAAATACACCGAACAACAAAACAACGTTCGTAATAACCGCGAATTTGATTCGTTAAGCAAGGAAATCGAATTTCAAAAACTGGAAATCGAATTGTCAGAAAAACGGATTCGTGAATTTACCGCAGAATTGGCCAGCAAAAAGGAAACTATTGGCACTTCAGCAACCACATTAAAAGAACGGTTAGAAGATCTTGACCGGAAACAGCATGAGTTGGAAGAAATTACTGCGGAAACACAAATTGAAGAAGAACGTCTGAAAGCAAAATCAGAAAAAATCGAAAGCAATATCGAGGCTCGGTTATTGACTGCATTCAAACGTATTCGTAAAAATGCACGCAACGGGTTAGCTGTTGTAACTGTTCAACGTGATGCTTGCGGTGGATGCTTCAACAAAATACCACCACAGCGTCAAATGGACATAGCCTCCCGCAAGAAGGTTATTGTATGCGAATATTGCGGTCGTATCCTTGTAGATAAAGATATTTTGGATGCAGTTGAACCTGCTGAATAAAGAAACAATATGAGACGATAAAAAAAAACCTTCAGGAAAATTCCTGAAGGTTTTTTTTTATGGTTTATCGACAGTAAAAACAAGATTATTTTACCAGCTTCCGCCGGCTCCGCCGCCGCCAAAACTACCTCCGCCGAAGCCACCAAAATCGCTACCTCCGCCAAAATCACCACCGCCACCTGAAAAATCGCCAAAAGAACCTCGTCCCCGGCCACTTCCAAGCAAACTCATAGCAACCCAAAACGGCAAGCTACTTCCGCCATTGTAATTACGACCACGACCGCCTCTGAAAATAGAAACCAGAACAATAATGACCAGAACTACAATAAAAAACCCACCACCACCTTCAGCCTTCTTTCCTCCGGTCTTTTGCTGGTAAGCCTTAGCCGTAAATTCTCCGGCAGCTAATCCCATCAATACCTTTACTCCAGCCTGCAATCCTCCATAAATATCATTTTCCTTAAAACGCGGAATCATTTCATGATCAACTACATTACGGTTTGCAACGGCATCCGGAATAACAGCTTCTAATCCATATCCAACAGCGACAAAAATAGCGCCTCGCTCATTTCCCTTTTGGGGTTTGAAAATAATGACGATTCCGTTATTCTTGCCCTTTTGACCAACGCCCCATTTTTCTCCAAGTTTAAAGGCAAAATCAGAAACTTCAGAACCATTTAAATCAGGAACAGTTACAATGGTAATCTGGGTACTGGTAGATTGATCAAACTGCACAAGCTCAGACTCCAATTGCTGTTCTTCCTGATCAGACAGGACATTCGCCAAATCATTAACCAACCGTGGAGGATTTGGCCTTTCCGGAATATCTTGAGCAAAGCCTGAAATAACAAACGCAATAAGAAATATTGACAACAAAAAATGCTTCATGATTATAAGTTTTTTTCGAAGGATATCTCATCCGACAGTTCATTGACATCATCATTTTGATAGGGAAAACTCACTTTTAGTTGCTCTCCAGCCATCAAAATCCCGGTTGAAATCCCATCTGCAAATTTTCCTTCTTTAAACAAACCTAACATGGTTTCTTTAATATGGTCCCAAAAATCAGCAGGGACAAGCTGATTAATCCCGGCATCACCCAGAATAGCAAATTTACGGTCATAAACAGCCAAATAAAAAAGAACGCCATTACGCTGAGCCGTTTTATGAATACTTAGTTTCTCAAAAACATAAGCGGCACGATCAAGTACATCCAATTTACATTGTCCTTCAACATGCAAGCGGATTTCTCCGGAAGTATTCAATTCGGCCATTGCAATAGCATCAGTAATCTGCTTCTTTTGTTCCTCGCTAAAAAAATTCTCGACTGACATAGGCATGGTTATTAAATAAATAAGAATGTAGCTAGCTGCTGGCCTCCAACTGCTAGCTACATCAATCCAGAAGCTCTAAATTAGAACTTTACCTGAGGAGCTTTTTCAGCACCTTTTTCAGCTTCAAAATATGCTTTTTTCTCGAATCCAAAGAATGAGTTATAGAACACTCCCGGAAACTTACGAATTACAGTATTGAATAACTGGGCACTTTCATTGAATTTTTGACGTTCAACGGTGATCCGGTTTTCAGTACCTTCAAGCTGTGCCTGCAAATCAAGAAATCCCTGATTAGCTTTCAATTCAGGATATTTTTCCACAACAACCATCAATCGGCCTAAAGCTGATGACAATCCGGATTGTGCACTCTGAAAATTCTGCAAAGACTGAGCATCCAACTTATCAGGATTAATATTTACAGATGTTGCTTTTGCACGAGCCTCTACAACCTGAGTAAGTGTTTCCTTTTCAAAATCGGCATATCCTTTCACCGTACTAACCAGATTTGGGATCAAATCAGAGCGACGCTGATAAACATTCTGAACCTGAGACCACTGTGATTTCACCCCTTCTTCCATACCAACCATCTTGTTGTATGAACCCATTATTGATGAAACTAGTATCACAATAAAAACGGCAATCACTGCCAGAATAATCCATGTTTTTTTCATTGCATTAACTTTTAAGATTTGATTTCTAATTTAAACAAAATTGAACAATAAACGACAACGATATTAAAAACAAATGTTGCATAACTATAAACCTTATGCAGCAAATTATCGGGGAATATCGCAAATTTGTCGCTGTACATACTACTTCAAAAGGTGAACCACAATATCTATGACCATGACGACTTCCGAATTTAAGACGGCCATCAGGGAAGGAATTCCAACCTATCTTCCGGAGAAAAAGATATACGACACGTCTATAAACCACGCTCCCAAGCGAAAAGACATTCTCAGTACAGAAGAAAAAAAACTGGCTGTCCAAAATGCGTTACGGTATTTCGCGCCTGAGCTTCATGACATTTTGGCATCTGAATTTCTGGAAGAACTAAAGCTTTATGGCCGAATTTACATGTATAGATTCCGTCCCGACTATGAACTAAAAGCCCGTCCAATCCATGATTACCCATATCGGTCAATAAAGGCAGCCTCCATTATGATGATGATCCAGAACAATCTGGATCGTGCAGTAGCTCAGCACCCACACGAATTAATCACCTATGGAGGAAATGGCTCCGTATTTCAAAACTGGGCTCAATACCTGCTTTGTATGAAATATTTGTCAGAAATGACCGATGAACAAACACTGGTAATGTACTCCGGCCATCCGATGGGACTTTTCCCTTCACACCAGGAGGCTCCCCGGGTAATCGTAACCAATGGAATGGTAATTCCAAACTATTCCGGAAGAGACGACTACGAACGAATGAATGCTCTGGGTGTTTCTCAATATGGACAAATGACTGCCGGTTCATTTATGTACATCGGACCTCAGGGAATAGTACACGGAACAACAATTACCCTGATGAATGCTGCCCGAATGAACAAAAACGGAAATTTGTCCGGAAAGATATTCGTTTCTTCCGGCTTAGGCGGAATGTCAGGAGCTCAGGCAAAAGCTGCTGTTATTGCCGGAATGGTTGCTGTTATTGCTGAAATTAATCCCAAAGTTGTTCAAATACGGCATCAGCAGGCATGGGTTGATGAGGTTTTTGATGATCTGGACAAATTAATTGTACGGATGGTCAACGCGCGACAAAATAATGAAGCCGTTTCGCTCGCTTATCAGGGAAATATCGTCGACCTGTGGGAGAAACTGGCTCAAGAGAACATTCAAATTGACTTAGGTTCTGATCAAACTTCGTTGCACAATCCTTTTGCCGGAGGATATTATCCCGTCGGATTAAGTCTAGAAGAATCAAACTTACTAATGGCAGATCAGCCGGAACTATTTCAGGATAAAGTGCACGAAAGTTTAAGACGACAAGTAAATGCAATAAACCAGTTAGCCAACCAGGGAATGTATTTCTGGGATTACGGGAACGCCTTTTTACTGGAAGCCAAACGGGCTCATGCTTTGGTAACACGACCCGACGGAAAATTCAGTTATCCTTCGTATGTCCAGGACATCATGGGGCCGCTATTCTTCGATTACGGCTTTGGGCCATTTCGCTGGGTCTGCTGTTCATGTAATCCAACCGACCTGCAAAAAACAGATGAAATTGCCCGACAGGTTCTCTCTAAAATCGCAGAAAATGCGCCAAAAGAGATTATCAATCAGCTAAATGATAACATCCGCTGGATTTCAGAAGCAGGAAAAAACAAGATGGTGGTAGGATCACAAGCTCGCATACTTTATGCCGACTGTCAGGGAAGAACAAAGATTGCCGAAGCATTCAACCAGGCCATAAAAACTGGCGAAATAAGTGCTCCAATTGTATTAGGACGTGACCACCATGATGTTTCAGGAACAGACTCCCCGTTTCGCGAGACTTCAAACATCTATGACGGATCTGAATTCACTGCCGACATGGCTATTCAAAATGTAATTGGCGACGCTTTCAGAGGAGCAACCTGGGTATCGATTCACAATGGAGGTGGTGTTGGCTGGGGAGAAGTAATCAACGGAGGATTTGGAATGACTCTTGATGGCTCCGATGAAGCCGATCGACGACTCAAACAAATGTTGTACTGGGATGTTAACAACGGAATTGCACGACGCAGCTGGGCCCGAAACGAACCGGCTTTATTCGCCATAAAAAAAGCGATGCAGGACAATCCACAACTGGTTGTCACTATTCCAAACATGACCAACAACCAGATGATTGAGCGTTTATTTGAATCGTAAAAAAACATCGATTGAACACGTTATTTGAAACACAGGGAATACAGACGTTGAATCTCGGACTTTAATTCCGCTAGTCCGAATGAGCCACTTTTCCGAATTGTTTCACGTCCGGAGAAGAAAACGATTACCGTGGGTGCTGCGAACACACGATTATATGCCGCGAGTTCCGGATATTCATCGGATTCGACACTAACCATTTTCAATTTCGGAAACGATTCGCTCTGCATTGCTTCGAGTTTGGGTTTTAAGGCATGACATACCGAGCATGATTTAGCCGTAAAACAGGCAAGCACAGCTTCATGATCAGCGAGCACTTTAACGAAATCAGAAGGATAGTTTACAGATTCCATTATTCGTATTGTCCGATAGCCAAAAGAACCAAAGTACAGGCAATTTCGGTGTGAATTCCCGAGGCCTGAAGCAAAGCAATGAACTCCGGATTTTCGGTTCCCGGATTAAAAATAACACGACGAGGTTTCAGCTCCAAAACGTAATTGTAATATTCGGATTGATTTTGGGGTCCAATATACAAGGTAACGGTATCTACATACTCAAAAGCTTTCTTTTCCGGGCCAAAAGAAACGCCTCCAACCTGCCCTTCGCGGACACCAATTGCAACCACATCATGATTGTGTAAAACCAAAGCCATTATAGCCTTAAACGAATATCGTTCCGGATTTTCACTTGCACCAATAAGCAATGTACGTTTCATAAGCTAAATTTTTTCGAGTAATACCACAGCATGAACAGAAATACCCTCTTCCCTGCCCTCAAAACCAAGCTCTTCGGTTGTTGTAGCCTTTATCGAAACCGCATCAACATCAAGCCCGAGAATTCCAGCAATGGTTTCTTCCATCTTCGGGATAAAAGGTTTAAGTTTTGGCTTCTGAGCTGCAATGGTCACATCAAGATTCCCAACCTGATAGTTTTTCGAAGCAATTAACTGATTCGTTCTCTGAAGCAAAATCTTGCTGTCAATATTCTTATATTCCGAAGACGTATCCGGGAAATGTCGCCCGATGTCGCCCAGTTTGGCAGCCCCCAGCATCGCATCACAGAGTGCATGAATCAACACATCCCCATCAGAATGTGCAATTGTTCCCTTAGTGTGAGGAACAAGAACACCGCCCAGCCACAAGGTTTCTCCTTCAGCTAAACGGTGTACATCATATCCGTATCCTATTCGAAAATTCATTTCTGCAACAAATTAGTTTTCTGACTCTGAATAAACAAGAAGCCAAAGATACAGTATCTAATCATACCAACTACACAATCCTAGTGACGTTGTCTTCTAAAAGCATCAAAGTCAAACGATAATGAAAAACGCAGGGTATTATCTAATGGATTATTTTGTGATAATGAAATCAGGTAAGAAAAATCTAACGCAAAAACATTCATTTTCAAGCCGGCACCTACCGTAGCATAATTCCGGTTACCTTTATTTTTATTTTCATAGTTATAACCGGCGCGAACCACAAACTGTTCGTTATACTGATATTCTGAGCCTCCGGAAAAACTAATCTCCTGAAACTCTTCTCTCATTCCACCGGGTGCATCCGAAAATGATTTAAACATTGAAGAAACCAAGGAAGTATTTTCATAGTCAGCATCCGATTGTCCTCCTGGAGTCTGCACCATTAGTTTATTTGCATCAAGAAAGAAACTAAAGCTATTATATCTGTCAACTTCGGTTTTATAACCTACCCCAAGCCGCATATTTGTAGGAAGAAAATATTTTGTTTCACCATGATCGTACGAAATTTTCGAACCGATATTCGAAATATTTAGACCCGCAGAAATCACATTGCGTTTCCGGTTTGCACGAAACTCATTCTGGTAATAAAATGAAACGTCTGAAGCATATGCGAATCCGGCCTGATAACCTTCATCCATCAAAGCATAATCTGAATTAATAATTCGTAAAGCCACACTACCCGAAAAATTATCGGAAAGTAAACGGGTATATGCAACGTCAAGAGAAAATTCATTCGGACTCGACTGTCCCATAGCACCACCGGAACCATTAGTTAAAAAGATCTCACCAAGAGAAAAGTAATTTAACGAAGCACTAACGGTCTGAGCATCATCCAGACGCTTATAACCCACCAAACTCGAAAGTCCGATATCCGAAGAAAGTTTCTTAAGCCATGGAGTATAGGACAACGCAACACCCATATCTTGTTTTACAAAAGCATATTTTGCCGGATTCCAGTGTTGCGAAAACAAATCAGGAGTACTGGCCGCACCAACATCACCTTTACCTCCGGCAATAGCATCTGGCCCAATCGTTAAAAATGGCACTCCCGTGGTAATAACATTTGCCGCTTCCTGAGCAACAGCAACAGATCCATACAACACAGCACAAAGTAGCACCGTCATCAATAAGGTTATCTTCTTCATCTTAAATCGTTCATTTTTTTTTGAATTTGCAAATATAGACGTTTGTCTCAGAGTAATCTCACCAAATAAACTAAAAAGCTAAACGAAACGAATTTTAAAATAGTATTGCAAAAGGGCTGAATAAAACAATTTTTCTCATTTATAAACATGCAACAGTCGCCCAGTACCATAACTTTTCTTTCCATCATTGGTACTTACAGTTATTCGATAAACATAAACCCCAGGAGCCATTTTAGCCAAACGGTCAGCCGGATTCCATTCAAAAGGATAGCTTTCTGTTCCATTAGATCCGACTGTTGTCTGAAACAAATCAATGCGCAAACCATTCGTTTGAAAAACTTCTAAGCTAACATCAAATGTTTCATCCGGTTGATTATGCGTAAAGGTAAAGTTACACATCGTTGTCATCGGATTCGGGAAACAGCTTACCTTTTCAATTCGAAAATCATCCTTTACGACAAAGTGGATCTCTTTTTCAGAAGAATTATTCATAACATCCCAAACCTTCACAATCAGAGTGTGTTCTCCTTCAGTCAAGTCGGTCAATGGAAAGACAACTTGCCCCTTATTATAACTATTCTTATCAGCCTGAAAATAATCATTCAAAATCATGATCTTCGAATAATCTCCATCAAGAACAGCTGTAATATCATGTCCAATTCCGGCTCCGGCAGTGTTTATTCCGGTATCATCAGTAATATTGGCAAGCAAAACAGAACTTGCGCTTACCGTTCCACCATCGACAAACGACTCCGAATTCATAAAAAGCTGAACGTCGGGACCCTTCGAATCTGAAATTGTCGTATTGGATGAGCCTCCGATGTAAAAATTATCGAAATAACCTTGTGCATCAATCGATTCGTTATAGGCATAATACAGAATTTTCCCTTTGTCGAGTTTGTATGAAATGTCTTTCGGCACGAAAAAAGAAAACTCGAATTCACCATTTTTCACATCCGCAAGTCCCCGATAGATAATATTACCCTGAACTTTATAACTCATTGGTTTTTGCCCGGCATTGCCCAATGTTTCAACCTGCATCGCTTTATCATATACCGTCGGAATAATTTCGCCATTAAATGTGGTTAGTTTTGCACCCTTGTTATCGGTAACATAACCTTTCACTTTAACAGCAGTAAGCGGACGAATCGTATCAGCTTCCATTGTCACATTCTTTCCATCAATACTTTCCGTTTTAATCTGACAAGAAGGATAAGCTAAGCGTATTGCAGGGTCTGCAAGCAAACTAAAATTCAACTGATTAATGCCCGTATTCGATGAAGCTTTTGCCAAACGCATCACATCTCCCAACCGCAGACGATTCCCGGATTGATCCTTTTCAAAAACGTAATTAAAGAATTTATTATTCAGAATCGAATTTTCGCCGGAATATACCACCCGGGTTGTGGAAAACAGCCCAATTCCTCCGCCGTTTGCTTTAAACAAAATATGTTCCCCTGCCGACATATCATCATCATCAAACCTGCTAAATTCGCAAGTTGCAGTTACAAAAACAGGCAATCTAAGTGAATTTGTCCAGGAACTAATCGTACTAATATCAAGCACCTTTTCTGCAGCAAGACTTTTTGCGTTCGCATGCCCGGTATAGTTTATTAATAAACCACCTTGTTTTACACGATTATTAATAGCAGCCGTAACCTCCGGATACTTCTCGCCTGCCGGAGTTGAGAGCTGAGTATAGGAATCAAAGTAGATTTTCTCAGTATAAAAAGCAGGATATGCAGCATTCACATAATTTGCCATGCCTTCAGCCTGAATCATATGCACATTGGAGTCTTCATCATCAGCAATAAAGCTTATGACATTCCTCCAATTTCCCAACGTTTCCTTTCGCTGATAATTCTTAATTTTATCAACCACCACCTCTGCATCTTCAAGAGTTGGTGCAGGAATTCGACCAACACCAAGATCAACCGTTCCGACAGCACCACCTTCATTTTCATCTAAAAAGGCAAAGAAATCATCCGTCACAAATGATTCTGTTGGATAAAATGACTCTTCTGATTGGTAGGTAGGTATCGCATTGTGATTCAGTTTTAACACATTCCGATTATCATATGAACCGTCACCTAAGAACAAAATATATTTCAACGCGCCTGACGATACTTTCTTTCCTTTATCATAGCACATTCTAAAGTAATTTCTCAAACCTGAAGGATCTGGTAATCCGCCCGAAAATTCATTATAAATAACTTCAGGTGTAAGAACCTGCACAGTCATTAGATCACTGGTCCGATGAAACTCTGCCAAATCATTAGCAGCGCTAATCAAAGCAGGATCTGAAACAATGATCATTTCGGCAAGCTCTGCAGCATGTAAATTTTGATTTGATACAGAACCAACAAGTTCCGGAGAAGGAATTGTACCTGCCGGATTAAATGCAATATATTCATGACAATCCGATGAATTCGATTTAAATTTCAACTTACCATCCAAAAAAGTCGCAGGAACTTCCGTAATTTTATGAAAATCAGTAACGTCAAAAATTTTAGTGCCTGAAGTTGCTCCTCCCAATATAAATTCGGAAACCGCAACAGAACCTTCTGAACCTGTACCTCTAAATGAATACACATCCCCCAACATCGTCAACTGACTTTGATAATTTACCGAAATATAGTCAAGCCAGGCAACCGCTAAACTGTTAGATGCAGTATATGTGAGTTTCGCCTGAACCGTTCCGTTTGTCAATACATCCGAGAACGTAGAATTTTGAGCATCTGCATATTTTGCTTCCGAGTCATTATCATTTACCGGATTAAAAACAATATCTGCATCCGATTTGCCATTCAATGCGATATTCATACTACTATACGAAGATGATTTTCCAACAGCAGATATAACAAAGCCCGCACTTTTGGTTAAATCAGGATTTTCAAGATTTAGATTTATGGTTAGGCTACTTCCCTGACTAAATCTTTCTCCGAGCCATCGACTTCCTGAGGATAATAGATTGACTAACTCTTTCTCATAAAAGACATAATTAGGATACGAAGTAATACTACGTCCTGCTGTTTGTGTTAATTCCGAACTCTTAGTTATAGCAAGGGAAGTCCCTTGATCGGTCAAATAAAAGTATGTTGCGGTTGAATAATAATTCTGCTGATGAGAATACATCGAAGATTCCTTGTCCAGACGAACCTCAATATTTCCGGTAGAATAAAAAAAGAAACAATCTTTTCCTGACGAATCTTTCCCTTTCCATATCGGGTAAGCAGATAAATCATCTGGTTGTATCGCACTATTTGGCGTTGGTAACATATACCCGCCATTCCCATATAATGAAACAATATCAGGATTCGTAAATCCCCATTGTTTAAGCTGATCGTAAGTGATTTTATAAATGCCCTTGTCCGTCAATTTCACCTTTACCCATTTACCAGAGCTAAGCACTGATGACGATTTCCATGCAGTGCCAACCTGTGCCGATTTGAGTTGATTTACTGTTTCTTTTATCGAAACAGTAAACGAAACAAGTTTCTCAATCCGACCATTCCGTTTCACAAAAGGTAGAATTGACAATCTCAAAAATGATTTTCCGGAAGTAGATCCAACTTCACGTGTAATTAACAAATCACTATCCTTTACCGCATCAATATTGACCAACGCCACATTAACAGGTTCAAAAACGGCATCCTTCACCAACACATCAGCACTTGACGATTCCAACTCAAAGCTTTCAAACCAGTAAGGCAATCCGGTACGATTGAGCTTCACACTACCAGCAAAATCAAGTCGAACCTTCGCTATTGTATCAACAACCGAACTTTCGGGATACCAATTAATAGTTCGATGAAAATCGGCAGCAACGCTGAAAAAAAAACTAAAAAACAAGACACTAAAAAGTAATAATCTGGACATTCTCGAGTTATTTATTTCAATAATTGGAAACGGATCGCGCATTAAAATAGTATAATACGATGCTTTATATTACAACATATTGACGATTCCTGTTATTCTAAGCAACAAAGATATACAGTCACAAGAAACAATCGTAAAAAAAGATTGAATACCTGAACAATATCAATTCAACAATTTAGTTATATTTGTGAGTCTTTTAAAATAACAGAAAAGAAGAAAAACGATGAAATTTAAATCCATAATATTATTTGGTCTTGCTGCTTTAATGGCAGGATGCGGAATGTTTGGAAAAAGCACGGGAGGTAGCTCAAACTCAGACGTATCACATTCAACAGGATGGGAATTTGGAGATCCCAAGAATGGTGGTTTTCAGTCAGACGACAACTACACTCAGGCAACTGGTCCCGGATTGAAATTCATTCAGGGGGGTACATTTACCATGGGTCGTGTCGAACAAGATGTAATGTATGACTGGAATAATGTTCCCAAAAGAGTTACCGTTGCCTCATTCTATATGGATGAAACAGAGGTTTCCAACCTCGACTATCGCGAATACTTATTTTGGCTAAAACGAGTATATCCAAGTAATCCTGAAAAATACAAAACAGCTCTTCCTGACACCCTGGTTTGGAGAGAAGAATTAGCTTATAATGAACCTTACATTTCAAATTACCTGCGCCATCCGGCCTACGGCAATTATCCTGTAGTAGGTGTTTCCTGGAAACAAGCAGATGCCTATACCAAATGGAGAACCGATCGTGTAAACGAAAAAATACTGATTGATAAAGGCATTCTTTCTCCTGACAATAGCCAAAGTGGAGAAAACATATTTACGACTGAAACATATTTGGCTGGTATGTATGTTGGAACTGAAGGTAAGAAACCATTAAAAGATGCCTCTAAAACTAGCCGACGTGTACGTTGGGAAGATGGTTTGCTTTTACCAAACTACCGTCTTCCTACTGAAGCCGAATGGGAATATGCAGCTCTTGGACTTGTTGGAAACACCGATGGTGAATTACTTACAGACCGGAAAATGTACCCATGGAATGGAACACATTTACGTGACGACGCCAAGAAAACCAAAGGACGTATGATGGCTAACTTTACCCGTGGCCGTGGAGATATGATGGGTATGGCAGGTGCGCTAAATGACAACGCAGACATTACTGCTCCTGTTGATTCTTATGAACCTAACGATTATGGTTTATATTGTATGGCTGGTAATGTTAACGAATGGGTATATGACGTTTATCGTCCTCTTTCTTCTTCTGACATTGCAGAGTTCCAACCATTCAGAGGAAATACGTTCACAAAATACAAAACTGATGCTGATGGAAAACTGATTCGAAATGAATATGGAGAACTTGTTAAGGACACCATTGCTGATTACAGAAACTATGCAGACGGTGATTATCGTACTCAGGTGATTGATGGTGACGACTGGAATGCTATTAAAGGCAAAACAAAAACAAGTTCAATGTATGTTCAGTCAAACAAAGAAGGTCAATTTTCTTCCCTTATTTCGGACAATGCCCGTGTATATAAAGGTGGTAGCTGGAAAGACCGCCCCTATTGGCTAACCCCTGGAACACGCCGCTACAGACCGGAAACGGAGTCGGCCAGCGATTTGGGGTTCCGATGTGCAATGACCCGGGTTGGAAGTCCCGATGGATTTAAAAAATAACATTTTCGATATAAAAACCTCATTTGAAAAAGTGAGGTTTTCTTTTTTAATATCACCATGGATATAGCAAGTATTTACGCCAGCTACAAAAAGCACCCAGTAGTCACTACTGATTCCAGAAATATTCCGGTCAACAGCATCTTCTTCGCATTAAAAGGAGAAAGCTTCAACGGCAATCAATACGCTCAGGATGCACTCGAAAAAGGTGCAGCACTAGCCATAATCGACGAACCTCAATATGCTACAGGTAAGCTTCGATTTATAGTTGTTGACGATGTGCTGAATTGCCTGCAACAATTAGCCCGACATCACAGAGATCAGCTAGGACTTCCAATCCTTGCAATTACCGGAACAAACGGAAAGACAACTACGAAAGAGCTTATCGCAGCCGTTCTTTCCAAAAAATTCAGAATCAGCTATACCCAGGGAAATTTAAACAACCACATCGGAGTTCCCCTTACCCTACTGGCAATGAACTCCGACACCCAATTTGGCATCGTTGAGATGGGAGCTAACCATCCTGGCGAAATCAAGACCTTATGCGAAATCGCAAATCCTGATTTCGGACTAGTCACAAACATGGGGAAAGCACATCTTGAAGGATTTGGTTCCTTTGAGGGTGTCATTAAAACTAAAACGGAACTATATAACTTTCTCCAAACAAAAGATGCCAAATGTTTTGTTAATGCCGATAACTCATTATTGTTAAAACAATCTGCCGGACTTGTAAAAATAACATACGGAAAATCAACAGACTACTTTATGGCCGGTGAGTTAGCCTCAACAGGATACGACCTTGTTGCAAAAGCGCTCTTCCCAAAAGGCTGGCTATATCTCAAATCCAAACTCATTGGCAACTACAATCTCGAGAATCTACTGGCAGCTGCCTGTGTCGGCAAATATTTCGAGGTAGATCCATTGCTGATTCAGGAAGCTTTAGCAAACTATACTCCATCCAACAACCGGTCGCAACTGATTAAAGGAGAAAAAAATACAATCATCATGGATGCGTACAATGCAAATCCAACCAGCATGATGATGTCACTTACGAATTTCTCAGCTTTAGCGAATGACCACAAGTACCTTATTTTAGGCGATATGCTTGAACTGGGAAGTGCTTCCTTCGAAGAACACCAAAAAATCGTGGATTATTTAGACGAACAGAATTTCGAAGATGTATTTCTGGTTGGACCGCAATTTAAATCTACAACATCTAAAAAAGAAAAAAAGAAGTTCGACAATGTAGAACTTCTTTCCTCCTATTTAAATACAAACCCGGTTAAAAATAAGTTAATCCTAATCAAGGGATCACGAGGAATACATCTGGAAAAAACACTTGTATTCATCCAATAGTCAACTCGTTATTTCGTGACATTTAGGACATCTGCAAATGCTTTTTCAAAGGAGCTTTTTGACAATGCACCCATTGCCATTTGTGGTTGTCCTTCTTGCGGGACAAAAAGCAACGATGGAATACTTTGAATACCAAAAACAGCAGCTAATTCGCGTTCTTCCTCGGTATTTACTTTATAGATGGCTAGCTTCTCGCCATATTCTTTTTGTAATTCTTCCAACACCGGAGCAACCATCTTGCATGGACCGCACCAATCGGCATAAAAATCAATCAGACAAGGAGTTTTCCCTTCATACTTCCAATCGGTATTCACTTCAAAGTTGAATACTTTTGCTTTGAATGTTTCTTTCGTTAAATGTTCTAACATGACGTGATTTTTAAAATATTCATATATCTACATATATCAATTAATATGCCAACAAAAATTAAAACCAAAACATCGTTGAAAACTGCTTTAAATTGTAATTTTGTCACTCGTATAAACGTATTGTCACACTTATTGTTCGAACCTGGCAATTCGGATTTTTCATGAATAGTACTGATTCTGCAAGCAATAAAAGAAGAATCCTTTCCTGACAATTCCAGCCGAAAACAAACTAAAGTTACATGAAACAACATTTAACACACCCGATATTTTCAATCATTTCAGAAATTGCGGATCAGCTCAACCAGGAGACCTATGTAATTGGTGGTTTTGTAAGGGATCTGATACTTAAACGTCCCTCTTCGGACATTGATGTGGTTACGATCGGAAATGGTATTCGATTAGCTGAAATGGTGGCAAAACGACTCGGCCCCAACATTCAGGTAAGTGTTTTCAAAACATTTGGCACCGCGATGCTTAAATATCACTCGCTGGAAGTGGAATTTGTTGGCGCTCGGAAAGAATCATACAATGAGGATTCCAGAAAGCCAATTGTTGAAGATGGCACGCTGGAAGAAGATCAAAACCGCCGTGACTTTACAATAAATGCATTGGCGATATGCCTGAACAAAGATCGCTTCGGTGAACTTATTGATCCTTTTGGCGGAATTCAGGACATCGAAGATCGTATTATTCGCACTCCACTTGAACCGGGAATTACATTCTCAGACGACCCTCTGAGAATGATGCGGGCAATTCGTTTCGCAACACAGCTTGGGTTTGTTATTGAAGAAGAAACCCTACTTGCCATTGCAAAAAATAAAAATCGCATAAACATTATATCTAAAGAAAGAATAGCTGAAGAATTAAACAAGATCATTCTTTCATCGAAGCCGTCGATAGGCTTCAAGCTTCTGGATAAAACCGGATTACTTGAATTGATATTTCCGGAATTGAACCGAATGAAAGGCCGGGAAGAAGTAAACGGAATAGGACACAAAGACAACTTTCTTCACACGCTGGAAGTTCTTGACCGAATAACTCCAAACACAAATAATCTTTGGTTGCGTTGGGCTGCAATTCTACATGATATCGCTAAGCCTGCCACGAAAAAATTCTCTCCGCAATACGGATGGACTTTTTACTCTCATAATTTTATCGGAGCAAAAATGATCCCCAACCTCTTTAAAAAAATGAAGTTTCCACTCAACGAAAAGATGAAATACGTGCAAAAAATGGTCGAACTCCATATGCGCCCCATCGTTCTTTCGGAAGAAGAGGTCACTGATTCTGCAGTTCGCCGTCTTTTATTCGAAGCTGGCGACGACATTGATGACCTGATGACTTTATGCGAAGCAGACATCACATCCAAGAATCAGGAAAAAGTAAAAAAGTTCTACAACAATTTCCAGCTGGTTCGACAAAAGCTCAAAGAGCTGGAAGAAAAAGACCACATTCGAAATTTCCAGCCTCCGGTAAGCGGAGAAACAATCATGGAAATTTATGGACTTAGCCCTTGCCGTGAAGTCGGACTGATCAAAAGTGCAATTAAAGAAGCTATTCTCGATGGAATCATCCAGAATGATCAGGAACAGGCCTTCCAGTACATGTTACAAAAAGCAAGCGAATTGGGATTAACACCGGTTGCAAATCATTGATTAGAAGACTGAATCCGCAGTAAAATAGGCAGGTGATCAGAAAATCCATCCTGATATTTAAAGCCTACATACGTTCGCTTTGGTTTAACGCCACCATATTTCGAATCCGCCTCCAGCAAAAAGTCGGAATCCAAAATCTCCGCTTTTAGAAATCTAAATCCTGATTTTTTGTGCAAAAAGTAATCCGAAACAATCCACTGATCAAAAGTTTGCCAGGTGTATTGATTTTTCAAAGTTTGAATTGCATTTGATAACCATGCAGCTGAGAGATTAACCAGTTCGCCGGAAACGCCAGAACTATCAGGAGTTTTAGCTCCCAAGACCGTTTGAACACTAACATCTGTAGGCTCATCATTAAAATCGCCCATACAAATGATATTGGCTTCATGAAAACGGGAATACAATACAGAAATAGCTTCCTTCAACTTCATGGCTGCAAGCTTTCGATACTTGACGGTCTCCATAACTCCACCATACCTCGAGGGCCAATGATTAACAAAAACATGTATCGTATCACGTGAGTTTAGCACACCACTAACCAAAAGAATATCACGGGTTCGAAACGATTTATCTACAGGATCAATCACCGGTATAGCCTGAAAATCGAAAGGTTTAAAAAATTCTGACCGGTAAAGGAAAGCAACATCTATCCCTCGTTCATCGGGAGAATCCTTTTGAATAATCTTATAACCAAACTTGTTTAGTGGAGCGTTCTTTGTCAGCAACTCCAGCACCTGTAGATTCTCAACTTCACAGACTCCAATAAAGACCGGAGCGTTCCATTTTCCTGCTGTAATAAACACTTTCGACAAGCGGTCAGCCTTATCATGTAACCGTCCCGGAGTCCATCTTCGTTCACCGGAAGGAGTGAACTCATCATCGTTGGTTAATGGATCATCCACACAATCATAGAAATTCTCCACATTGTAAAACATAAATGTAAACTCCTGTTTTACGACATTACTCTGACAATAGCACCAATTTGCGCTCAGAAAACCAGTAAAAACAAGCAGTATAATAAACGGTCTCATTCTTCAATAAAATCAGACTGTTTTAATAAGATTTAAAGAAAAGAGAAATTGAACACCTGCAAGGTCAAAATTTCTCAAGCGAGAGAACTGGTACTATTTAGTTTTCTTTTCCTGACGTTCAAAAGCACCAATATCAGGACCACCATCCAAGAAACGATCACGCCCCTTTATATCATCAGGATACAATTTACTAACCACCTTATTTGCAGCATCCTTAGCCGGACTCAAGGTATCTAATTCGAAGTTATACTTTTTAGGATCAACGAACTTAGGAGAGACTCTCTTAAGTATATTCACAAAATGTGCGTTGTTTGTTTTGAAAGTATCAGCAACTTGCAGAATACAACAATCGAATTTATAATTGAACAATGCTTCCGAACTTCTACTTAAAAGCAGTTCATTCCCATCAAAAGCATTCCCTGCAATAATACAGTTTGTAAAATCAGCCCGAACCAAATCGTTATGGTAAGTTGTTTTATCTTTTTTCACAATAAAGTGATTTTGAATCTGTAACGAAGGTGTTGTTCTTGATTTTATTCCGTATCCGCCCCAGTAATTAGCAATAGTCGAATGAATGAATTCATAGTTTCCACCATCCAAAAGTGCAACAGCATAAAAACCACAGTTTGTAATCAAACAGTTGCTGGCCTGAATCTCTGATTTCATAGCAAAGATTCCGGCATAGGTCATATTCTGAATCTTCACATTTGTAAGTTTGACACTGGAAGACCCTGCATTTTCAATATTTCCAACCTGAAGCCCAAGGTATGCGTTCTTAATTTCAGTATTCGAAAATTCATTATTCTTACTTCCTGAATACAATAATATTCCTTTCCACTGATCAGGGAAATTTGCATAAGCCGCATCAAGTCGATCTCCGGAGAAATGAATCGGCCTTTCAAGAGTTCCTTTAGCAAGAACTTTTCCCTTTACATACAATCCTGCATCTTTATGGAAATAAATCTTAGTTCCAGCTTCAATAGCGAGAGTTACACCACTATCAACATAGGCATTATTATATATCAAATAGGGTTTTTCTTTAGTCCAGACTGTATTTTTAATCAGTTTTGCATTTTTAATCAGATTAAAGTCCTGCCCCCAGGCAATCAAATCCACATTCTGATTATTCTGATTCGTAACAAATTCAATAGAATCTTTAACAATCAGCGGAAGATCCTGCCCATTTGGATTAACCGTAACCTCAACAAAAATATACATACTATCAAATGGCGCTATCTCCACATTTTGAACCTCATTGGCAGAAACGCCATTCACATTCAATCGGAAATTTGAAGATTTTCCTTTGGCAAGCTTAATTGAAGAAATCAGAATCTTCCGATCAAACGGATTATAAATTTTCAGGTGCTGTGTTGTAGATCCAATGGAGGTGAATACGGTATCAAACATCACCGTGTCAACCGAAAAGAGAAGCTTAACACCTGAGGACGATACATATTTTTCGTCTTCACAGGAAAACAAATACCCCAGAGAAATTATAAAAAACAATATTTTGAAAAGCGTTCTCAAATTAATTTCTTTTGAGATTTAAACGGAAAATTGACACACTTAGTATCTCAAAAATAACAAATGATTTTTACATTTTTTAACAATTGGGATTTTAAATGACATTAATGAATTCAAACACAGATAAATTAGAACGAAATCACAAAAATTGAAAGAGCTAAAAATCGCCAAACAACTACTTTACAAGGCATTAAGAACTGAAATGAAGAAATTGTAAAATAAAACCATCAGGTTATAAAATTAAGACATCAACAAGGGCATAAGATTTAATCTCAATATTTTACCCAAAAATTTCATCAAAAGGGGAATAAATGCTAATGAGACCATATTTACACCAACAAGAACTTTATTCTGCAAATACCAATCGCATACAATGCTTTTATAACTTTGTAAGCAATTAAAAACGCGCATGAAATACACTACCATACTTCTACTTATCGCAGTACTACTTTCAGGAGCAACCAGCCCAAAAGAAAACCCTATTTTTTTAAAATACAGTAATGACCAGTGGGTTGATTCGCTAATGAAGAAACTCACGCTTGACCAGAGAATCGGTCAATTATTTATGATTCAGGCATATTCCAACAAGAAAAATCAAAATACAGAGGAGATGATTCAACGGATCCGAAAATACGAAGTCGGAGGAATTATCTTTATGAAAGGAGGCCCCGTAGCTCAGGCCAACATTAGTAATAAATTTCAGCAAGCCTCAAAAATCCCATTATTGGTAGCTATTGATGCTGAAAACGGACTGGGGTTTCGGTTGGATTCGACACAAAGTTATCCGGTGCAGATGGCTTTGGGAGCGGTTACCAACGATACTTTAATTTACAAAATGGGCTATGAAATAGGTGTACAATGCCGATTAGCCGGAATTCACATGAATATGGCACCTGTTTCCGACATCAATGTTAACTCTGAAAATCCAATTATCAATTATCGTTCGTTTGGCGAAGACAAAAATCAAGTTGCACGAAAGGCATGGCTTTATGCTTGTGGAATGCAAAACGCACACGTATTGGCAACCGCCAAACATTTCCCGGGACATGGAGATACTCAGACCGATTCTCACTTTTCACTTCCCATAATCGGGCAAACAAAAAATCAACTGGATTCCCTTGAACTTGTTCCCTTCAGATATCTTATAGACAAAGGCATCGGTGCAATTATGACCGGTCATTTACAAGTGCCGGCACTTGAACCCAATCATAAAATTCCGGCAACACTTTCGAAACGAATCATTGACCAGAAATTAAAAAAAGAGCTGCAATTCAACGGCTTAATAATTACCGACGCTATGAATATGAAAGGAGTTGCAAACCTCTATTCATCGGCGGAATCATCGGTTAAAGCACTCAAAGCTGGCAACGACATGATTGAGATCGTTCCCCGACTTGACAAAGCAATTGAAGCGGTAAAACAAGCAGTTAAGAAAGGTGAATTAACCGAAGCTGAGATTAATGAAAAATGCCGCAAAATTCTAACCGTTAAGAAGTGGCTTGAACTTGACAAACACAGACTCGTTGAAACCAAGAATCTTTATCAAAACCTGAATAAAAACGAATTCCGGATTACCAAAAGAATACTTCAGGAACAATCAATGACCGTTTTGTTAAATCGGAAAAACCTAATCCCATTACAGCAACTTGACACCCTAAAAATCGCCTCATTAATGATTGGCTCGGATCAACAAGTTCCCTTTCAAAAAATGCTTGGAAACTACACTCAAATCGATCATTTCAATGTAAGTAAAATGCCAACAGAAGCGGAGGTAAGCCAATTGCTGAATCAGCTAAACTCATACAACCTGCTGATCATTGGAATTAATAAAATGGGATTGTATCCTTCCAAACGATTCGGAATCACTGACGAGCAGATTAGTCTGATTGACAAACTAAAAAACAAAACTTCTGTAATTTGTTTCTTTGGAAATCCTTATTCGTTACCAAATTTTAGTTCGTTTCCACAAACCAGCAGCTTAATTGTAGCCTATCAGGACGATCAGGATACCCAGGAACTCGCAGCCCAACTGATCTTTGGTTCGATTGGGACAACAGGTAAACTTCCGATAAGTATAAACGAACAATTTCCAGTTAACTCAGGAATAGCTATTAAACCGATCAAACGACTAAAGTACACGCTTCCGGAAGAAGTGAAAATTAACTCCGACTATCTAAAATCGCGAATAGATTCATTGGCTGAGTCGGGTATCAGCCAAAAGGCATTTCCCGGATGTCAGGTTTTAGTAGCCAAAGAAGGGAAAGTTATATTTCAATCATGCTATGGTTATTACACCTACGACCAAACACAACCGGTTCTGCCCGAATCGGTATACGATCTGGCGGATGTGACTAAGGTTACAGCATCACTTCCTCTGATCATGAAATTATACGACGAAAAAAAGATTGATCTGGATTCTCCTGTTGGTAGTTACTTTCAGGAATTTAAAAATACCAATAAGGGCGATATGACCCTCCGCGATATTCTTACCCATCAGGCACGATTGCAAAGCGGATTGCCTGTATGGCTCGAAAAAGGAAGAGCAAGCAAATTACGAAACGGCATATTTCGAAATCAGCCCAGCGAAAAATACCAGATTCGCGTTTCTTCCAACCTTTATGCACGCTCCGATTTCAAAAATCAGATCATCAAAGATATCATCAAATCACCGCTACGACAGAAAAAAGAGTATTGCTATTCGGATCTGGGATTCAGTCTTTTCCCGTTTATCACCGAAAGGCTAACAAACACAGGTTTTCAGGACAACTTAAATCGTGATTTTTACAAATCGCTAGGTGCTTCAACAACAGGTTTTAAACCGTACGAACGAATCCCGATTCAGCAAATAGTGCCAACCGAGGACGATCAGTTCTTCAGAAAAGAGTTATTACAAGGTTATGTTCACGATGAAATTGCAGCTGTATTTGGCGGAGTTTCAGGAAATGCAGGACTATTTAGTTCGGCTAACGATCTGGCAAAAATGATGCAGATGTATCTAAATTCGGGATATTACGGAGGCAAGCAATATATCACAGGCGAAACAATCGACGAGTTTACAAAAGTTCAATTTCCACAAACAGATAACCAAAGAGCGCTCGGGTTTGACAAACCAACACCCGAAATATCCGGGAATAAAAATAGATTTCCAGCTGCAGATGCAAGCCCCTTAAGCTATGGGCATTCCGGTTTTACCGGGACTTTTACTTGGGTTGATCCTTCGAATCAGCTATTATTCATATTTCTTTCCAACAGCGTATATCCAACACGTACCAACACCAGGCTTAACGACCTCAACATCAGAGCAACCACACACCAGATCATTTATGATGCGATCAAAAAAGGATTGAACTAATTCTTAAAAATTGTTAAATATTTATTGGTTTATTAATCAATTTGAAACAATAGATAAGTCTCAAAAGCCTATCAAATAAGAAAACCAGTACTACATTACAACTGTTAAACAGCGATAGATCTATTTTATTTAAAAACCTGTCGGTAAAACATGGTTGAAGCTTCATTGTTATTTATATATTAATTTTAACTTTAAAGGGCGTTTAAACAGATAAATCTAGTGTAAAACCATAAAACTAATCGTCATGGAAAGGAAAATCACTTTTAACGAATTACGTCACATCAAAGACAGTTTGCCTTCCGGTTCAATGAGTCAGATTGCACAAGAATTTGGCATTGAAGTTGAAACCGTAAGGAATTATTTTGGAGGCACAAATTACGATAAAGGTAAATCTGTAGGTTTACACATTGAACCAGGACCTGATGGGGGCGTTGTACTTCTTGACGACACTGCTATTCTGGAAAGAGCTCAACAGCTAATCGCTGTTCATTAATACTCAATTTTATTTTTTCGATAGACTGCCCTATCTTTGTGGGGCAGTTTTTTTTTGTCATTTAACCTAACCTACTTACCATGAAAAGAAATTTATTTGTTGTTCTTACTATTTTTTTACTCGCCTCAACCGGCTACTCTCAAACACCGTTATTCAACGGGACAGACTTAACAAACTGGGACATTTTCCTGGGCACTCCGATTCCCGGATTCGAAGACCTTGCTAAAAAAGCAACTCCGGAGTCAACGTATCAGGTCACTAAACTCGATGGACAGAAAGTTATTCAGATCTCCGGAAATATTTTTGCATCACTGGCCAGCAAAGCCGAATACGAAAACTACCATCTCCACATGGAATTTAAATGGGGTGAAAAAGTATACGGTAAACGAAACAGCGGTTTATTGTATCATAGTCATGGCCAATTTGGAGCAGCCTTTGGTACCTGGATGGCCTGTATCGAACATCAGCTGATGCATGATAATCTGGGAGACACTTACCTTATGTGCAATTCCTATTGCCAGACCGAAGCAAAGAAAAATAAAGACAACAAATTTCAATTCACCGCCAACGAAAAGAAAGAGCAATTTGGCAAAGATTTTAACGGACCCAATATCCTCAAAGCAACAGATGCCGAAAAACCGCTCGGAGAATGGAATACCGTAGATCTATATTGTCTTGGGCGCACTTCGGTTCACGTAGTTAACGGGCAAGTGGTAATGATTAACACCAACTGTGGCACTTCCGAAAATGGGCAAATCAAGCCTCTTTCAAAAGGAAAAATTCAGATCCAGTCGGAAGGTGGCGAATTCTACATCCGTAAAATTGAACTCGAAAAAATCAACGAAATTCCGGCTGAATTTCAAAAATAAACCAAACGCTAACTGAACTTTTTCTATTCCGTGTCTGCCGAATAGAAAAAGTTCAATTACTCCGAAAACATTAAACGGTTGCTAAGTGAATAGTCTTGAATCTGGCGGACAGAATCATGCAAACCTCACAGAGAGCTAGTTATTGGCAAACGTTTTCATTTTCGCTCAGGAAACTTAGCCAATTCATTCATCTGCCTGTCTTGTTTTCGATTGTAAGTTAAGTACGGAACTATATGCAGAGACAGATGTCAATCCCGAGTACTCTGGACCGAGCGAAAAGATGCACACCAAAAACCACCGCTACCGCACTTGTAGCTGGTGTTATAGTACGTAATTTATAATAATTCCAAAATTGCACTTTTAATATTATTATCGCTTGGTCTGGGGGCATTTTTATTTATGACTTCCCCCTTTTTGTTGATTAATAGAAAATGGGGAATACCTGAAATTTCAAATCGTCGCTTTAGTTTTTCATAATCATCATTTGACAATAGGAGATTTACGCCATTAATGTCCTTGTTGGCAATAGTTGCTTTCCATGAATTTACAGTACAATTGCATGCCAAATAAATGAAAACAATGTCTTTACCTTTGAAGCTTTCTTTCAATTGTTTTGAATAAGGCATTTCTCCCATACAAGGGCCACACCAAGGAGCCCAAAAATCTACATAAACCACGTTTCCTGAATATTTACTGATTACAGAGTCAAGTACGGTATATTCGTCATTACTAATTTTTTCAATCGGTGGTTTAACTTTCGAGTTGAACTGCTTTTCAAATTGTTCTTTCACATACGGATCAATTATTAAATCAGAAACAGAAGAGTATATTTCTTTTGATTTAGAAGGAATCTTGTCAAGGTTATACAGTGCAAAGAAATTAAGACTCAAATCACGAGTGATTCCTTTGGTTTGAGAATGGATATAAGAGGCCTGATTTTTAAAATAGTCATCTTTAGTTTTTGCTGCCTCTTTGTGCTCATATATATCTAAAAAGGTTTCTCTTTCATGTGAATTTTGAAATTGCAAATAGAATTGTAAAGAGCGAATAAAACCAATTTTTCCTTCAACAAAAAAATCTTGATTGTCCATTCCATAGTTCTCAAGAAAAGAAAAATACTCTTTAGGCAACTCTGAATCTTTTAATTCCTTACCATTTTGATATGGATTTTCTCCCCAATATTGCATTAAATCCTCTAAAGTGCGGTACTTTATCTCTTCTTCAAGAACACTATAATACAATTTTCCTGCTTTTTCTTTCGAGCCAAACCGTTTAATACATTCTAAAACATCCTTTTCCCTATTCTGAATATAAACCTTAAATTCCTGTGGTGTATTATTTACAATTGCATTATTTGTCTCATGGCTCTTCTCTCTAGTGTAAACTGAATAACTAGCCCAATTTTCAAAGGAAATTATCGATTTATAATCCTTATTATCCGAACCCGAAATGGTGATATATTTTCCTTTATCCAAATCACCAGAAATGGAGTCGCTCCAAATGCTGGCATCAATTGAAAAGTGCAAACTGTCTCCCGGACTTATTACGAATGGAAACCATTTATTATATATTCCCCAGCAAAGAGACGGACTGATAATTTCCATTTCATATCTAAAATGACCCAAGGAATCAATTTCGACTTGTTTAATAGGAGCTTTTTGTGAAAATAAATCTGGGTGAATAATTTCAATCCAGTTCTTATTCTCATGCTTATCCAAATTTGAAATATCTCCGGTAATGGTTGCCTTTCTTGGATTCAGCTGTTTCTCAAGCTTGCAAACTTGCAAAAGGCTTACCGTTATTAAAACTGTTATTAAAATGAAATGCTTCATATTGTCTTATATTATGCGCTATAACGTCTCGCAAATACAATCAGGCCGGGTTTACACCACTGAACTTCCTACGGAGTATTGCTTTTCAAAATCCAAATTTCTTGTCAACGAAGCAACAAAACCCGATTTGCGGGTATTTTGCTGTTATAGGGCGTATTTGATCATTTCTTGTGTGCCTTCGCTAGACTCAGAGCTTTATTGACCAAGCTAACTCTGCTAACAAGAACTTCTCCTTGAGTATTTATAAATACTGTTGTAGGTGTTCCAAAAATCATGTAGGCAAGCCAAGGTTTACTCATTACACCCTGATAATCGGATATTGCCAGCCATGTCACATTATATTTCTTAATTGTTTCCTTTAGATCGTCTTCGTTTTTTGCATTCAGAAAACTGACAACCTCGACCTTACTTAAATCCAGTTTATTGTATAATTCTCGAAGTTCCTGCCTAGAATTCTCGCCCATGCAGCTCAATCCTTCAAATATAAGTAGAACATCCTTTTCTTTGAGCACTTCAGAGAGAGTAAAGTTTTCATTACTGGATGTTTTTGCATTAAAATCATAATATTTGTCACCTTCCTTTATTTGATCGGTTTGAATGAAAACATCCAAACCTTTAGCATAGATATTTGATTTATTATCGTCACTCAGTTTATTTAAGGTATTCTTCAAATCTTCTTTCCCAGCAAATCTCTTTAAGTAGTATAGGTTCTCCAAGGATTTTGCATTATTTGGATTTGCTAAACAAAGTTTTAGTACTTCGCTTTGAGCTTTTCTATGCTTGCAATGTTGATAAATACTGTCAATTTTAATTTTGCATTCATTCTCAGAGAACTTGATTTTTTGTGAAAAGCTATTCAACGATGCTGTTACAAAAATCAGATAAAATAAAATTTTCTTCATAACTCAGAGATTGTATAATCATTAAATTCTGAACCCCAATGAGATTAATAAATGTTCTGTCTTTTCTGCATTTTTATTATAAATGTAATTGCCTCCAATTGTCCACTTTTTACAAATACTGAATTTATACCCAAGAGTACCCTGATATCCAAATTCACTAATATGCTTTGCCATAGTCGTTGATGCCTCAGAAGATGTTTGCGAAAACAATGAATTACCAATAGTATAAGTTGGGCCAACTCCAACATATAGTTTGTGCTTTTTTGTTTTTACAGGAGAAAATTGAATTTCGGGAGCCAAAGTCATTTGATAATGATTAAGAACATTCGCACCTCCTGATTGTGTCGAAAAAACTCTCAAATAGTTGGAGTTTTTATCGCCCTCATGTGCTGTTGTAATAAGCAATGAAATTGAACTTGAAAAATACCTTGAGAAATCACAGGTAAGTTCAGGTTTAATTGTCAGTCCTCTACTATAGGTTTGTCCTGCATGATCAAATCCATCAAAATTGTCGACAAAGCTTTGGCCAGATGATATACTAATTTCCCAACTTGATTTAAATTCCTTCTCCTGACTAAAACATGAACTGTCAAATAGCAATACCAATAGGATGGATAAAAATGAGATGTTGATTGTTTTCATAGTCAATTTTGTCAAATTGTTTTTATTAATTGTTTAAATCAAAATTTCAATAATTAGTCAAAGAATTTGACTCTATCAAACCACAAAACTGTATCAAGCAAACGAAATAGTCAATTTGAAAACTTTGTCAAAACCGATAATGTTTCAAATGGCCGGTTTTAATTTGCCTTATAACAAGGATATATCATCACCTTTACCGTAAGCTTTCTTAGTTTCCTTCAAAGGTTGTAAAAATAATTATTATACCAAATAGATTTTATAATTATTTTATTTCCAATAATCTAACAGACAATGTAGTAGAAACCTGACAGATTTTTGAGAACCTGTCAGGTTTAGGAGAACAACACCAACGCCGGCATGGCGATTCTACCGGGTTAACGGCATTTCGTCCGAGGGAAGATATGTGCGTTGGTTGGCTTTTCCTCGCGGACGATGTTCCGAAACCCAAAATCTATTTCTACCGACCGGTAGCCGCAATGCGGCTGGGAGGTGGAAAATATCGCTTTTACGCCATAGCCCTCCATTTCATTACGGACTATGCTTTTACATGACGGTGCTTCGCCCCTTATTGGTTTGCGACCATTAGCGCGATGTATGAACCTGTAATAGCAATGGGTGAAAACCCATTGATTTGAACCCATTAAAACCAACATACGGCCTTTCGTCCGAAAAATGATTCCCACATTGATTCGCATTTCCCCGCGGACGATTTCCCAAAATAACATTCTATTCTCCGGGTTGAAACCCGAAGCTATTCATTGGTTCACCGCTATACGGTTACCAGGCATGAAAGGCCGGCATATCATAGCCCGGGGCAAATGATCAGATGAACTTGAAGTCATCAGCTCACTGAACTTTTTCGATCTGGCGTGTACTGAAGGGAAAAAGTTCCGTCATGAATCAACAACGCATCAACAACCTTACCGGATGGATTGTATTTGGTCTTTCCCTAATCGTTTATGTATTAACGCTTGAACCAACGTTAAGTCTTTGGGACTGTGGCGAATTCCTGGTTTCAGCCTACAAACTGGAGATTAATCATTCGCCCGGAGCTCCATTATTTATGTTACTCGGACGTGTATTTTCATTACTCAGTTTTGGAAATCCAAATAAAGTAGCTTATGCTATCAATTTAATTTCAGCTATTTCGAGTGCAGCAACCATTCTGTTCCTATACTGGACCATCGTTTGGTTAATCGGGAAAATAGAGCAAAAACAAAAAAAGCAATTTCCACAGCTGCTAAAATTTGGATCGGCAGCCATTGGAGCCCTATCATTTGCATTCACCGACTCCTTTTGGTTCTCGGCCGTTGAAGCCGAAGTTTACGCATTATCTTCATTATTTAGTGCTATTGTTCTTTGGGCTGCCACCCGATGGGAAAGAGAAGCAGATCAACCCCAATCATCGCGGTGGATTATACTGATTTTCTTTCTGATTGGACTTTCTATTGGAGTACACTTACTGAATTTACTGGTCATTCCATCGGTTGGACTAATCATCTACTTCAAAAAATACAAGTATTCATTAAAAGGATTCCTGACTGCAATAGTAATTAGCGGACTGGGAATCGTTGCTCTGCTAATGATTATCATTCCCGGAATTCTTAATCTGTCAAAACATCTGGAGCTATTCTGTGTCAATCAGTTTCATCTTCCTATCCATTCCGGATTAATAAGTTACCTGATTCTTTTGGTAGTCGTGCTTTCCGGAGGCTTATTCTACACTCACCGCAAACAGTTTATAAAACTCAATCTGGCATTACTTTGCCTGACTTTCTTACTGATCGGATACACTTCGTATGTGGCTACCATTGTTCGGGCATCAGCCGGAGTCCCCATTAATCAGGGCGATCCGGAAACGACCTTCAGCTTACTCAATTACCTTAACCGGGAGCAATACGGCACACGACCAATTATTTACGGTGAAAATTTTGGATCAGTTGCTACCAATTACCATGAACGGGAAACCTGGATTCTCTCAAAAGGGAAGTATATAAAAAGTCAGCTCAATCCGGATGTCGAGTATGATAAAAACACCATTGGATTCTTTCCGCGAATGCACAGTAAAGATCCTGAACATCTGGAAACCTACAAAAATTGGATTCATTTTGAAGGAAAAAAGGTTCCGATTGCCGATGAAGAAGGAAATCAAAAAACAACAGTTATCCCAACATTTCATGACAATCTGGCTTTCTTCCTGAACTATCAAATGGGATTCATGTATTTCCGATATTTCATGTGGAATTTTGTCGGACGGCAAAATGACGTACAAGGAAATGGAAACCCACTGAATGGCAACTGGCAATCAGGAATCCCGTGGATCGATAGGATAAACGCGGGTCCACAGAAAGAGCTGCCGACGGCTGTAAGCCAAAACCGAGGGCGCAATTTCTACTATTTTCTGCCACTACTATTAGGCATTCTGGGCTTGATCTATCACTGCAAAACTGATCGTAATAACTTTCTGATCACCGGATTATTATTTTTCATGATGAGCTTTGCTTTGGTCGTTTACCTCAACGAGGTTCCCAACACACCTCGGGAACGCGACTATGTGTATGTCGGCTCCTTTTATGTTTTTTGTATCTGGATTGGTCTGGGGGTATTTGCCATATTCAACTCTATAAGCAAAGCAGTAAAAGAAAAACCAGCAACGATACTTACGGTAACATGCTGTCTGATGGCTTCTCCCCTGCTTTTGCTGGCTCAGAATTACGATGATCATGACCGTTCCGGAAGATACTCGGCACGCGATCTGGCCCGAAACTACCTGGAATCGTGCGAACCCAATGCGATTCTGTTTACACATGCCGATAACGACACCTACCCCTTATGGTATTGTCAGGAAGTTGAAGGAATCCGTAAAGATGTTCGGGTGGTGGTAATGCCTTATCTGCAAGCCGAATGGTACATTCAGCAACTACAACAAAAAACCTATCAAAACGATGGTCTAAAGATGACCATTCCATTGGAAAAATATCAAACGGGACAACTGGATTATGTGTATGTCGTTCCAAAAATAGACACTGAACAATGTCTGGACGATGTTCTTAAGTTTGTCGCCAGCGACTCTGCTGAAACGAAACTTGATATTGAAAATCACGAACCGATCAGCTATATTCCGGTTGACAAAATGAGGATTGAAACCCCGGGTAAAGACACCATTCATCTGGCATTAACCCAAAAAGCAGTTACCAAAGGAGATCTAGCCTTTTGGGATATCATTACTAGCAACAAAGGGAAACGTCCGGTCTGTTTTACCGCCTGGGTCGATGCGCAGGAACACGGACTAAAAAACAACCTGATCTGCGACGGGCTTGTTTACCGGTTGACTGATCAGAAAACGGACAGCAACTCGATTCTAAACGAAGGGAAAATAGAAACTGAAGGCCTTTATACCAAACTGATGAAAAAATGCAACTGGGATAATCTGGCTAACCCTGCCATCAATTTCGACTGGCACCACCGGCGAATGCTAGCCAGTATGCAAATTCGCACCTCTTTTTATCGGTTAGCCAATCAATTAACCGAAGAACACCAAGCTACCAGAGCATTGGAAGTGCTGCAAAAAGCTGACCGAACCATTAGCTTAATGCTTTGGCCGGTAGATTATCAGACTATTCTGATGGCCGGTTTATACACATCAAACGGACAGAAACAGACCGGAGAGAATCGCTTCAGGCAACTGGCAACATCGCTCGAAGAACAACTACAATACTATTCAAACTTCGATATAAGTCAGAAGAAATCAATATCCAGCGAAGCCAGCTACCAGCTTTCGCTCTACAACGAACTAATCAAACAAGCAGCAGATACGCTTCCGGATACGGAATTAAAAACCATGAAGGAAAAACTAATGCAGTTTGCGGAGCAATTGGGATAGTTGACTAAACAAAAAGACAGAGGGTGTCAAAAAAGTCAAAAATCTTACCGCAAAGTTAACTTCGCAAAGGAGCGCAAAGTGTTAAACCATTGTTTTTTATATTTGTGAACCTTTAAAAAACCTTAGCGATCTTAGCGGAAAATAATCTTTGGGGACACCCTCCGTCTTTCTTAAATTGAGTTACAACGGAAGTTCTGCATAAGGATTTCGATGCGTTTGCTCCGAATTAATACCGGCACTCCGGCAAAATTTATATCTTCACCGATGGTTCGATGGTTAGTTTCAATGAGCCTGCAACTTCAAAGTTAACTATATTGAGCTAACCGATAAAGCATAGCTCGGCTCTATTCCTCACCAGGCAATAATGATTAAAACATGAAATAGCCATAAGAGCTAATGCTCATACAAACCGGAAATGATCCGCCAACTGGCGGATGGCTATTCCATTCGTTGGGGTTTTAATTGAAAAACTGAAGTTAAGTAATGGGAATGGAATAATGTCGTATGTAATATTGACTCACCCCCATCACACCATTCGACTGAGCTCTCGCCGGAGCCTTCGGTGTTCTGCCCCTCTCTACACTTAGAGATGGGGAAGACCGATTTATCGGGCTTCGGGGTGAGTGAAACAAAATGCGACATTAAATTAGTTTTATTACTTAATACGAAAATTGTGCGAAACAACTTTGAAAATTTATACGAATGAAAAAAGTATTCATTTTAGTTATTGGTTTAATTCTACTCGCAATAATCTATGGGAAATGGAAATATCGAGTACGCTCGGCTGCACTTGATCATATTTCATTTAATGTCTCATCCGATATGATGATTGATAGTCTTAATATTATTATTCCATTCTTGAACAAAATGGATTATGGTAACGGTGCAGGTTGTTTTTTCTCGGAAGGGAAACTATGCTATTCAAGAAAAGGAATTGGATATAATACGGTGGAAATACCAAATAATAATTCACATTCTATTATCATTATTGAGCCTTTTGATCAGGCGACTTCCAAACGTTTTCTTAACCTTATAAGTTTTCTTCGGACAAATGGGATTAGTTCAGTGGCGAAAGATTATAGAGGTTATTTTTCATTCTATTACAAACAAGAAGAATTTAATCCGACAAATTATTATAAGTTATCCAGGGTAATTAGATTAACTCAAATGCCCAATGAACCCATAATAACGATTGACACCGCGTGTGTTGTCATAGACAAATATAAAAGTTTGCGATTACTGGCACCAAAATCAAGGATGTAAGCTGGTTGGCTAGTTCAAACTATCCTTACGTATTGAATCGACGCTTTGGATAAAATGTGCTGAATCGGCAACCAATACTTTATTAATAAATGTACTATCGCAACCGGCCACCTTGGTTGATTCGTAAGACAGATTATTATTGATCACCGAAAAAAACAAAACCAATGAAATCATGCCGGTTTTAAATCCAAGCCCCTGAAACGAAAACATCCAGCCGAAAAAGCCGGCAAACGAATTTTGCCGAAGCTTCGAGCTTCCATTTTTCAACATGAAAGAATACATCAGCCGATCTTCGATGGCCTTATTCGGTTGCCCTACGCTATCGTTGCTAAGAAGCTGTGAAAACAACTGATCAGAATTCTTTTTCTTCATGGTTTTCGATTTTAAAATTCAATTTCATCTTTTAAGTATTCAAGCTTTTCGGCTAATATTCTTTTTGCATAAAAAAGCCGTGACTTAACGGTTCCTTCCGGAAGTTCAAGTATTTCAGCAACTTCTTTGATCGAGAAGCCTTCGCGGTAACGCAGCAGAAAAGCCGAGCGGTGTTCTTCGCCTAATTGTTCCAGTGCCTGAAATATTTTTTCAATAGCCTGTTCCGGTTCAATGGTCGATTCAGGTAGAAATTCAATCTGAGGTTCAAGTTTTTCCGTTTCATAATATTCCTGACGAACACCTCTTTTTCGGTATTCATTCTTACACATATTATTTGCAACAGAATAGAACCAGGTATGAAAAGCGAAAGATGGATTATAACTTTCAGGCTTCTCGATGAGCTTCATAAATAGCTCCTGTAAAAAGTCGTTAGCCAACTCGCCCGAATTACCAAGCATCCGATAGAAATAGTAATACATCCGATCCTTATACCGATGGTATAGTTCGCCAAAAGCAGACTGATCACCACAAACGATCTGCTGCATCAACTCCGGGTCGGTGTATACCTTATTTTTTCTTCGAAAAATCAATTCTCCGATTTTTTTAGGATGAGCCAGATCAATCCGGCATACGAACTCAGTATAATGATCGGCGCTAATGTAATGCGCCGAAAACTAAAAATTGCATCATTAAAGCTATTCGGATCATCAGAGCCACCTCCACTCATCAGCACAAAGCCAACGATCAGGAGACAAACAAAAAGAGACAATCCGATATATTTCTTTTTCTGAAAAATCATGTTTTTTACCTTCTGTACACGCGAAAAGTAAAAGGTTCAGATTTTGAAGAAAAAATTTCAAAAAACCTATCGCAACGCTGAAGCTTCAATCGTTCGAATTCCGGCACTGGAGTCAAGAGCATAATCAATCATCCGGGTTGCCAGTTTTCCAACCGGAGTCGGACGATATTTCTTCATCAGGAAGCGAGTCAGAAAACGGGTAAAGAACAAGCTGATCCGCTCTCCTACTCTTCGTTCTTTGCGATTTCCATCTAAAATTGAAGGTCGAACAATAACCATTTTTGCAAAGCCAAGCTTAGCAACAGCATCCTCCAGCTCACCTTTCATCCGCGAGTAGAAGATCGAAGATTTGGCATTAGCACCCATCGAAGAAACCAAAACATAAACCGACACTCCATTTTCGGCCGCAGCCCGGGCAAATTCGTACTGATACGAGTAATCTACTTTATACTGATTATCTTTTGTTTTGGCGGTTTTAATGGTAGTTCCCAGCGTTGAGAACAACACATCTCCTTTAACAAACCGTTTCCATGATTCGGGGTTGTCAAAATTGATCACAATTTCCTGTAGTTTAGGATGAACAATCCCCATTGGCTTTCGAACAAACGAACGTACTTTTTCGAACTCTACACGGTCGAGCAATTGTAATACTAATTGTTGCCCAACCAAACCACTTCCGCCAATAACATTCGCAACATTTCCCATTTCACTGTTTTTTTATAATTCCGTCGTTCACCAACTGATGGAAATGATCCATGACAGTCTGTTCAAACGGCAAAAAATCCATTTTTAAATCGTTTTTAATATAACTATTATCCATTTTTAGGTCGTAACCTACATTTAATTTCACGTATTTCCGGGTGAATCCAACCATCGGAGCAATCAGCCAGAACAAAAATTTCGGGACAAAACCAGTTGGCAAAGGATAGTGTGGATATGCTTTTCGGATCACATTCGCCAAATCGAGATAGGTACGATCTGCTGATGAACAAATATGACGACCGGAAGCAGTCGGAGTATATCCGGCAAGTACATGAGCCTTTGCAACATCACGAACATCGGCAAAACTCATTTTCCCGGAAGGAACACCGGTCTTAAATTTTCCGGTTGTCAGCTGAATCATGATTTCTATGCTGGTCGAATCTGTCCGTTTCGTTAAAGATGGTCCCATGATAAATCCGGGATTGATGGTCAATAAATCCCAACGCTCCTGACGACCGGCAATATCCCAGGCTAATTTTTCGGCTAAAGTCTTTGAATAGGGATATGGCTGATGCTCTACAGAACTGGTCGTATTCCAGTCGGCTTCAGTAAAAATACCATCCTTTGTCTGCCTGATATCGATGGCATCGCCATAAACCGCAGCAATGCTCGAAGTTAACACTACCCGTTTTACCGATCCGGTATCATTAACTGATTCCAGAACATTACGGGTTCCTTCCAATGCAGGATCAATCAGCTCTTTTTGAGCATCTTTTAAGCCCGAAATAATAAACGGTGATGCCGTATGAATGACCAATTCACAATCGGTCATTGCTTTTAGGAAACTACCTTTCTGAAGCAGGTCGGCTTCAAAAAACTGCAATGTTCCTGAACCTTTCGAAGCAATTTCGACCAAATGGGCATACTTATCTTTGTTTGCCAAACTACGCACGGTGGTACGCACTTCGCGACCTTCACCGAGCAAAAGCTTAATAATCCAGGATGCCAGATAACCGGTTCCTCCGGTTACCAAAACCGGTTTCGTTTGATCAATTGTTCTCATGATTTCAGGCTTGTTTACACATTTATGATTTAACACAGAAACGGTATAACTTAATATTTAACCCACTTCGGGGTTATTAACCCCCTTGTTCCATTTCCCTCCAGTTTCACTGGAGGTCACTCATAGTAAAGTCCTTCGGACTTTAAGCACCAGAATAACCCTGAAAGGGTTCAATCTTAATAACCGCAGGCTTCGGCACGAGCTCAGCCGAGCACTGTAACACACAGAAAATCAAGGACAAATAGCGCCAACCCCAAAAAGGATTGAACTTTTTCAAAACGTATCAGAAAAAGTTTAAACAGTTTATCAAAAACCCAACTATTTCATCAACTCTTTTTGCTTGGCCCGGATCTGTTCCAACTCAGATTTTTTCTTGTACATATCGGTTCCAAAGTAAGCTGTTTTTGCAGCCAGAATAGCATCCTGTTTCGATTTATTTAACAAATTAAAAACCTCGGGCTCCATCAGGTTATCGATATACTGACCACCTAACCAGGAAGCCAGATCAAGAATACTCTTTTCATATTCTCCGTTTAGAAGGCCACAGACAAACTGTGAAGCTGTTGTCGGAACGTCTGCAAGCAATCCATAGGTAGGAATAAGCTTGGCTGCTTCGAGCAAAAACCATTTTTGTTCGCTATCAACCGAAGACAGGGCGCAGGCAAAACTTTTAAACCAGGTCTCAGGATAATCAACCGACAATGGAATAAAAGCATCTGTTTTCGCCATTTTCTCACTCATGTAACTAATCCGGGGCCGGTCTTCTTTACTTCCATCCAACACGGCTATTTGTCCCACCACCTGATAAATATGCGTCCCCTGTGATTTCAGGGTCACTCCCGGATACGCAAGTTTGGTATAATACTGCATGGGTTGCACATTCGCCGTTAGCACATTGGTATTCGTTCCGGCATAGGTTGCCTGAATATTGGTTGTCCCGCGGTATGTTTCATCTTCCGGAGCGCCATCCGGTTTATTGACCCAAACCGTTGCCAGCTGAATACCGATTCGTTTTGTGCCCCAGACCTGACTCTCATGAGCTTCATAAACATATTGTGCAAGGTTTAACTGAGGAAAGAAGCGACTCTTCACACTTAGCGCAAAAGCGTAAGGTTTTTCAGGCGAATAGATATAAACCTGCTCCGGAACTTCGGTGAGCTGATCAAAAGCGAGACCAAGACCAACATGAACAAATGCCTTATGACTTTTCCCTTCTGCCTCCACAACAACCTGCACCTCGGCCGGCTCTGTCAATTCTTTTTGATCAGTGTAAACATACCAGGCAACAGCTTCACCTTTTGAATCAGAGCTTACCGAAACACTTTTGCCACTTTTATCATCCGGTTTTAGTTCGCCGGTTGATGTCACCAAAAGACTAAAAGTCACCAAAACATTAGGCTTTCCAACTTTATAAACGATTTTTGCCGGAAGTAAGGACGATGCCGGAATCAAACCATGCTCGTTGGCACCGGCTAAAGGATTCTGCTTCGGATAAACTTCAATACTGACAGAGCCTTCAATAACAGGCTCCTTGGGTAGTTTCCTCAAAATTTCTTCAGCAATTGCACGGGCATTAGGTGCGTCATCCGGACCGGTTTTATGCGCATAAACTTCAACTTTGATATATATATTTCCAGCAGCAGCATAGTAAAAATGACGATATTCTTTAGAGGCTTCCCATTTAGCTTCGGCATCATGGAAACTACCTTTAAGCTGCGAATTCACAAAGTTAAACATGGCATCCAGATTCATTCCGAACTCTTTCTTCTTTGTTTTATCACCAGCCTTTTTCATGCGGGAATCGGCACTTTCTTCCGGATCCATATTAAACTGATAATACGTGCGGTTTTTATCAGCCTTCGTCATAGCATCTTCTACATCCCCTTCCATATCATCAACAGCCGCAGCGTTCAATGAAAGCCTCCGATCCAGAGAACGTTTCGCCTTAAAAAAACTAGCCATTGGATTTTCATTCAGCGGATTGCTGAGGTATTTTACAATCTCGATCTGAACATTGATATCGTTCTTCGCTTCACTTTGCTGAGCCGACTGAATTTCGAACTTTTCAGAAATGCCATCAACCTTACTCGAAATCTTATTAGAAATAAGAATCTTAGGAGCTAAACTTTCGGGATTACCTTCGAATATCTGATAGTCAGGAGTATTCTTAAGGAGATTTTTCTGAGCATACGATGCATTCATCAAAAGGCAAGCGAACATCACTAAAATCAATTTCTTCATAGCAGAATAATTTTAAGTTGATATGATCGATTCGAATAAAACAACCTTACAGATGCGGAAGGAATCTACTCTTCCATTAAGCCCATTGACTTAAAAATCTTTTCAGGAATACCGCGACGGCTTTCCTTAAACCGGATGGTATTGTCTAAGCCCGATTCAACATTACACACATACAACCACACATTTCCGTTTTCTTCCAGATAGCCAACCATCCATCCCAGATTTTTCCCATCCTGATTGGTCATTCCGATTTTCCCACGTAAAATCCAGTTATCTGTTTTTTGCAGAATGATTAACTTCTTTACTAAATTGATATTTGCTTCTGAAAAAGGCAATTTATTGGTATAAAAATGCAAGATAAAGTTCATCTGTTCCCATGGAGTGATTCTTGAATTACCGGAAAACCAGAATTTATCAATGTTCTCAGGTGTAATCTCCATTTTACCGAAATCCGAATCATCCACCATCTCTTTCATTCGGGTCGGTCCAACACGGCGGGCGACCTCCTGAAAATACGGAACAACTGAATACGGAATAGCAGAAGCAAGGGTATGATCCCTATTCCAGGCTTCTTCGGTACGCACAATGCTATCCCATGGGATTACCATATTTTCATCGGTGATTACCCCGGTTTCGAGGCCAATCAATGCATTCAAAATTTTAAATGAGGAAGCTGGCAGATATCCTTTTTCGCAACGCGTAGAATTGTAGATTTGGTACAAATCATTTTTCAGGTCATAAAGGATGAAACATCCTTCGACCCCATATTCTTCAAAGAAAGGTTGAAAATTGGGAGGTGTATCTTTCGCTGGCTGAATAGTACAAGAACCAATGCCAATAAAGGCTGTCAGAATTATCCATATTTTAATGCGACTTGCTTGCATAAGAGTAACCTCCTGAATCAATTAACAAAAAAAAGGAGTGGCAATAACCACTCCTTCAAAAGTATATTTTTTATTTGATATTATTTGGCAATACGTTCAAGCCATTTAAGCATAAAAATCATGGTGAACATAGAAATACTACAAGCGATAACAAAAATGGACCAGGTCATCCAGATTGGAATATTTTCATACAGGATAGCACCGACAACGAGTAAAGAATTACCAATAGCAGTAGCTCCTAACCATCCACCCTGCATAATTCCCTGATATTGTGGAGGTGCAACCTTCGACACAAAAGAAATTCCAAGAGGACTGATAAATAATTCGGCAACTGTTAATATGAAATAAGTAGCAATCAAAAGAAATGGAGTCACTTTCAATGACTGAGCCAAAGGAACGCCTCCTTGTTCCGGATTAATAGCAGCATGTAAGGGCAAATTACTAACATACGAACCGATAGTCATTACCAAAAACCCAGTAGCGGCAATAGCCATACCAATCGCAATCTTCTTAGGTGTTGATGGTTCAATATTACGGTTACGAAGCCAGCCAAACAAAGCTAACACCACAGGAGTAAGGAATACAACAAAAAATGGATTTATCGATTGAAAGATCTCAGCTCCCTGAAAGGAGAATGCGCCCAAGGATAATTTTACATTACTTAAATCGGTATATTCCTTGGCAAAGAATGTTAGCGTTAATCCATTTTGATGGAACGAAAGCCAGAAGAAGATTACCACTCCAAAAACAGCGAACAATGCATATAAACGTTGTTTGATTTCTTTGGCATCCATCACAATTGCATCTTTATCAAACGCAGCATCAGCAGAAGTAACTACCTTCTTTGGATTTGGGAAATTCTTTTTATTCACTAAATAAATAACCAAAGAAATAGCCATCGCAAATATGGCTACAGCAAAAGCATAATGAAATCCGGTCGTAAAAACATTCAGATATTGATTAGAAAAAGCTGTCATATCAGTAACCGGGGTTTTGCTAACCTCGCCAGCCATTTTAACAAGCGATTCTGATGCTCCGGCATTAATGGTACCATCCAAATGAGCATGACACAGTGCAGGTAAATCAGCATTATACTGAAATCCGGAACGACCTAACCACCAGTTACGAACACCAATAGCAGCCAGCGGAGCAAAGATTGCACCTACATTAATAAACATGTAGAATAAAGAAAAACCGGAATCCCGCATCTGGCCATATTCTTTATTATCATACATTTGACCAACCAAAGCCTGTAAATTACCTTTAAACAATCCATTTCCCAAAGCAATTACAAACAACCCAATACAGGTTAAAGTCAGGAAGAGAACTTTATTGGGTGATGGAGTTGGCGAAGGTATGGCTATCAAAAAGTAACCCGCGGCCATCAAAATAAGCCCTACAAGGATTGTTCCCTTATAGTTTCTGGTTTTGTCGGCAATTAAACCTCCAACAAATGCCAGAATATAAATTGAAAAATAAAAAATGGAGTAAATAATTCCGGCATTAGTACCCGACAAGCCGAATTTAGCCTGAAGAAAAAGTACTAAAATTGCCATCATCGTGTAAAAGCCAAAGCGTTCGCCCATGTTAGCAAACGCTGCAGCTAATAATCCTTTCGGATGTTTTTTAAACATAGATCATAGTTTTATAAGTGAATATCGTTGAAATAATCGTAACCCTGACAAATATAATCAAGTTTTCCAGCCATGCAATTGGGATTCTGTCATGTTTTAGGTTCTCTAAAAGCACCTGTTTAAAACCTATTTCCCGTCAACTGATATTTTGTAACTTTCGCTCAAATATTTAACCCAATGAAACTATTCACTTGTCAGCAAATTGCAGCGATTGATCAACAAACCATGAAACTGGAGCCGATTTCGTCGATTGACCTGATGGAACGAGCTTCGATGCAGGTAACCGACTGGATTCTTCACCACATTGACTATCCTCAGACATTCTGGATTTTTGCTGGTCCCGGGAATAATGGAGGTGATGCACTGGCTGTTGCCCGACTTTTAGCGCAATGCAATTTTAATTGCACCGTATTTTTATCAACGTTTGGTCGAATGCTAAAAGGCGATCCGGCAATAAACTTCGAAAAACTTCAAAAACAAGGGAAAGTCGACATCCAAACAATCGATTCTGAAGATTCCATCCCGAAAATACCAGCCCAGGTAATCATTCTCGACGGACTGTTTGGTTCCGGATTAAACAAACCGCTCGACGGACTGGCAAAAAAAATAGTTCATCAAATCAATCAATCGGGAGCAAAGATCATTTCCATTGACATTCCCAGTGGACTTTTGGGAGAAGACAACTCAGCCAACAATTGCGAAAACATAATTAAGGCAAACCACACCTTAACGTTTCAATTTCCGAAACTGAGTTTCCTGTTTCCAGAAAACAATCAGATTGTTGGTAATTGGGAAGTTCTTCCCATCGGCTTACATCCTACAGCAATTCAGGAAACGGAAAGCAAATATTATTATCTGACACCGGAAATGGTATCGGATAAAATTCAAAAACGCGATAAATTTTCACACAAAGGAACATTCGGTCATGCATTGCTAATTGCCGGAAGTTACGGAAAAATGGGCGCTGCTGTGCTGGCTTCGAAAGCCTGTCTGCGTTCCGGCGTTGGACTACTGACCACCCACATTCCCCGGTTAGGCTATGAGATCATGCAAAACTCGATTCCTGAAGCCATGATTTCCATTGATAGCTCCGATGTCGTTTTTTCGGAAGTGCCGGGGTTAAGCTCCTACTCTGCCATTGGAATTGGCCCTGGATTGGATAAAAAACCGGAAACACAAAATGCATTAAAAGCCCTGTTATTAAGCCAGCCGAAGAAAATGGTGATCGATGCCGATGCGCTAAATATACTATCCGAAAATCAGGAATGGTACAATTTACTTCCTGAGAATACCATATTGACCCCACACCCCAAAGAATTTGAACGTTTAGCCGGAGCATCAACCAACTCATTTGATCGCTTACAGGCACAGATTCAATTTTCGATGAAGTACAGAGTTATTCTTGTTGTAAAAGGAGCACATACCTGCATCTCGCGTCCCAATGGAGATGTTTATTTTAACAGTACAGGAAACCCGGGAATGGCAACAGCCGGCAGTGGCGATGTGCTTACCGGAATTATTCTGGGCTTACTGGCTCAAAGTTACACTCCTGAAAACGCTGCTATTCTGGGGGTTTATATTCACGGACTGGCAGGCGACTTGGCTGCAAACAAATGGGGAGAACAAGCTTTGATTGCCGGAGATATAATAACACAGTTAGGAAATGCATTTATGCAGCTTGTATAATAATTTGGCTATTTTTGGGTTTTTAAAATTACAAGTCATGAACTTCATTTTAAAATGATTCGGAATATCTAAACTGAAACCAACAAAAATTACAGACATGAAACTTTCAATATTCACCATCGCGCTTTCGTTTCTGGCCATATCAACCTTTGCCAGTCCAAAAGATGACAAGAAAAAAACCGATGCCAGCAATGCCACAGCAGGTCCTGCGGAAGGTGTAGTTTACTCTTTACCACAGACAGGCATTCGCGTTCACATCAAAGCTACCCGCGAACGGTATGTACACGGACCATTTCAGGCTTACGCACAAAAAATGTTAGGAATCGACAATGCTCCGGCTGCTGATGTCGATCGTTGGAATCTGGATGAAATGAAACTGGATGCATTTAGCGAACCGGATCCTGATCAAATACACAAAGCAATGGGGGCATTTGCCAGCTTAATAAGCCTTACCGAATCTGGCATAATAGGCGGACTAAATACTGCGGTCAAGTCAGCCGAATCGACAATCTCGACCCAGTCTTTTTTGACAAAAGATCTTGAAAAACAGGTGAAATTTACAGATTTATCCATTTGGAGTTTTCATTCACCTGCCGACTCTACCAAAAGCTTTAAATTCGTTTCAAAAAGTATCGATCAAAAAGCCGCAGAAGCAGCCGAGACAATCTTCAACTTACGCAACTCACGGTTTGCCTTATTAACCAATGCTGATGACGAACCACTTCCGGATGGAAAATCGTTTGAAGTGATGGCTCAGGAATTGGGGAAAATGGAAGAAAATTACCTTGCCCTTTTCATCGGCAAATCAGCTAAACAATCCTATGAATTCAGCTTCGATTTTATACCGGGACAAAAAACAACTAAAGGAGAAGTATTCTTCCGTTTTAGCGAAGACCGCGGGGTTCTTCCGAAATCTGATTTATCAGGCCGTCCAATTGTAATTGAAGTAAACAAGGCAGAGAACCTATCGTCGAAACAAAGTGGATTGAGTACTTCTGAAAATCCGAATGCCGGAAAAAGCGGTTTGTTTTACCGGATGCCTGGAATGGCTGACATCCGTATTATGGATGGTAGCACTCAGCTTGCCGGAGCCCGCATTCCAGTTGCACAATTTGGCACAATTGCTCCAATTCCCGAAGACTTACTGGACGGAAACTATCGGATTGAACTTTACCCAACAACCGGAGCGATCAAATCAATACAAGGAATAGAACCACCAAGTACAAATTCAAAAACAACCATAAATTAAAGATTATTAGCGTAAAAGATGGAAGAACTAAAAAAATCACTACGAGAATCAAAATCTGCACGTTGGCTGGTACTTATACTGGTATCGTTCACGATGATGTGTATGTACTACTTAACCGATGCCATGGCTCCTTTGCAGGAAAGGCTACAGGCTAATCTGTCATGGTCGGCTTCTGACTATGGCTTCTTTACTAGTGGCTACGGCTGGTTTAATGTGTTTCTTTTGATGCTTGTTTTCAGCGGAATGATACTCGATAAACTGGGTACCCGTTTTACAGGAATCCTTGCAATTGGCATTATGATAGTCGGTGCATTCATTAAGTATTGGGCTATTTCAGGTCATGCAGGAACTGGTAGCGGAATATCGTTAGGTTCAATTTCATTATTATCTACCAAATCAACATCCGCCATTATTGCGGGGATAGGTTTTGCCATATTTGGTGTTGGTTGTGAGATGTTTGGTATTGCAGCCAACAAAGCAGTTGTTCGCTGGTTTCGCGGTAAAGAAATGGCATTGGCTATTGGATTAAATACCTCAACCGGACGTATCGGAACGGCATTAGCTATGTTCACTCCAATCCCATTGATTAAATTGACAGGTGACATCAGCTCTCCGGTCCTT
>Ga0302286_10000208_pt1 | contig 49495 bp, 31 predicted proteins | sample III_Fen_E2_3_FD_198765 | JGI IMG/M metagenome (GOLD analysis project Ga0302286, IMG submission 198765) | Peat permafrost microbial communities from Stordalen Mire near Abisko, Sweden - III_Fen_E2_3 | ecosystem: Environmental > Terrestrial > Soil > Wetlands > Permafrost | place: Sweden: Abisko...
ACACTTCCGGAACAAATCCCTATCTTTACAGTATAAAGAAGTGGACCGCATGAACGGTCTGAATGAAAACGACTTTAGTGCCCGCTGGCTTGACAATGCAATACCGGGTTTTACAACTCCCGACCCGCTGGCAGAGCGACATCCCTATGAAAGCCCGTACCTGTACTGTGGCAATAACCCGGTGAACAGGGTGGACCCGACTGGGAAGGAATGGTATTATAATTCTGATAGTGAAGAACCTGTTTGGATAAATGGAGATAAAGATGTGGATGGGTATGATGAGCACGGGACAGATTGCTATGCGTACGGTGGGGCAGACCATAATGAATTGATACATTACACTTCTCCAGATTCAGATGACAGCTCAAATGATGATAATGCACAGAATAATGAAAACCAGGCCAATATTAATATGTATGCTAATTCCGGCCAAGATGATAATAACAATGTAGCACCAGATCGTAGTTGCGTGCAAAGTTATCAGAGTAGAGGAGCAGAAGTAGTAAGTTCATTTCCTGTTTCAGATCCTAATAGCAATTTTGGGTTGGGTAATAGTTATAATCTTTACACACCCAATCAGACAAAAGCGGCTGAAAAAATTATTTTAGCTATTGGAACTGCGGGATTAGCCGCTGAAACTGGTGTAGCTGCAGCACTTGGGGAAGTTTCAATGATAGGTTTAAAGAAAATTGGGGTTATTTCACTGGCGCAATTTGCTGGAGGATTTGTGGAAGGAACTTTAAAATCAATTTTTGGTCCTGACCCGGAAATGGGTTCTTCTATGTTTTTGAATCCAGCTTCGGATGTTGGATTGAATGTGTCTGTAGGAATTTGGAATGCTGCAACAATTTTAGATAAGAATCCTTTGCCTAGTTATCCTTAAATATTTAATTTATAAAGCATGCAAAAATATAAAAATTTTCCCTACTATTTTTTATTCATTTTATTCGTTTTAATAATTTCTCAGAAAATAAATTTTGTGATACGTGGTACACCAATCGGTGGGCATTCCTGGAACCAAATTTTAAAAAACATGCCTTGTACAATTATATTGACTCTAATCTGGGCCTTTATTAGTAATCAAGGTATGTATGAAATAATCAAGAAGAAAGCAGCAGACGCAATTATAGCAAATAAACGGATCGAAGAACGGGGGAAATACCACTCTGCGCCTAATACGCATGAATGTCGGGTCTGTGGATACTATTCCGAAGATTTCCCATGGGGAGAAGATGGCAGAAGTCCTTCCTATAGTATATGCCCTTGCTGTGGAGTTCAATTTGGCAAAGAGGATATTTCTTTAGAATCTATAAAAAAGTACAGAGATGAATGGATTTGTAAAGGAGAAATATGGTTCGATAAAAGTAAAAAAAACGAGGATTGGGATATTGTGAAACAAATGAAGGACATACCAAACGATTTTAAGTGACTAATAAAAAAGTTTTATATGAGATTTTGGGTTCATCTAAACAAATAACTGTTTCGCCAAATACTAAATTTGTTCCTCAAATAGGAATTAATGTATATTGAAAACATATTTTTAAATAAATCAGAAATAAATGAACCCTGACAATGAACTTCAACAATAACAAGTTATATGGAAACTGATTTAGGCAAGTTGACAATTAATTAAAATATCACTTTTAAAAAAATCATGATTAGAATTGAACATTTAAAATTTTGTAGTATTTGTATTCATCAAAAGGATGATATGAGAAAAGGTATCATTTGTGAATTGACAAACCAAATAGCAGATTTTGAAGACACCTGCAATTCGTATGCTGTAGACACTGAAATTATCGAGCAATTAAAATTGAAAAAAATTGAAAATGAAGTTATTGATAAAATGGCAAGTCAGGGAAAAATATTTCTGAATTATTTGCTAGATATGGTTTTCATAACAATATTTATTTTCATTTTTATTATTATAATCTTCATAGCGTTAGCAATAGTTGCACCTTCTGCAATATCAGACATAAAAGATAACAATATGATGTTTGGATATCTTATAGGGTTTATTATAACAATGTTATACTACTTGTTCTTTGAAGCTACAACTGGAAGGTCAATTGCAAAACATATAACCAAAACAAAAGTTGTTACTGAGATGGGAGAGAAACCAAGCTTTAAAATGATTCTAGTCCGTTCATTATGCCGACTTATCCCATTTGAAGCATTTTCATTTTTATTAAATGATGGTTCCGGATGGCACGACTCAATATCAAATACAAGAGTGATTAATATTTAAGGTTCCTCACATTTCGTCCAAGTCTTTAAATTCCCCTTTCGTCCAAGTATATTGATAATTTGCTGACAATGGATAGCGTGTTTGAGCGAAGCACATCTTCCCGAAGAAAGATCGGGACAAGTGTGCTGGAAACAAGAACAGTTTATAACTGGCTATTGTGAGAAATATTAGATAATTTATCTTCCTGAACTATAAGTAGAAAGTATAAGTTTCTGAATCGGGTAGCTTTATATTTTGATACTTTTACACCTGTTCTCTGGATAGATGTTTTTAATCGACCCACCTACAAGAAGAGTAATTTCATTTGGTGGTCAAATAGGAGAACAACCAACTGTTAGTTTTTACGATTTAAGAAGTAAAAAGAATGGTTTTGCAGTTCGTTGTTTTAAAGACAGATGATGGTCAATATTTCAAATTTGGTCACTATCCTTTTGGATATCTCCAACATTAAAAGAGAAAATGGTGATGTTTGTAACTGCGTCCCAATCCTTTCGGATATATCCTTCATTAAAAAGCGAAAATGGTAGTGCCTGAAATTGCGATTTACATTCTCAGCCACTTGAATTATATGGTCCCGATAGCAATCGTGATGCAATCGATATATACAATTATTAATTATGTTTCAGTATATTTGCAAATATTAAATTCTGGTATCTCTGGATGTCAAGAATCGGAGAAAAGAAGAAGTTTATTTTGAAAACACCTTGTTGTGAATCGCAAGAATTTAGTTACAAACTGCACGGGTTATGAGTCCAAGTCTCCGCTTCGCTCAGAACTATTCGGTTTGTAGCTTTAATTAGAGCTGGACGAAAAGGGTTTGGTTGGTTTGATATGTATATTCCTTGTTAAGCTTCAATATAATGAGTATGAGAAAAGTATCACTATTGATAATTGGATTGATGATTCTACATCAAATATCTGCCCAAAAGCTTGAATGTATCCCGGAATCAAAACAAATATTTACTGATATATTGGTGGAAAATATCATTTTATCCTGTAATGATTTTATGTCTATTAATCAACCAGACGAATCTAAACATATGATTATCCATATCGACATTAAGATATCGAATGATACTAATATTTTGAGAATGGAAGATTCATATACTTTTTATGGGTTATTGCTTAAAAGACCTGATGCAATAATTAAAATTGGAGATAATTTAGCATTAATACATTCAAGGAATTACAAATTTGCGAATGACTCAATCTGGCTAAAACATGTTTATAATATCTGTAAAGGAACCGCTTATGAAACAAGTTTTGAGATAGTATCATGGAAAAGAAATATTTACAAAAACGTCAAATATGAAAATCCTGCTTTTAAATCAAAAGGTTTTATTGTCCCTGATTCTTATCATAGATATGGATTGAATAATTATTTGTTTGTAAAGAATAAACTTATTTCAAAGTCGATAAATAATGAAATCATTTACAAATATAATTTCTTTCCAAAAAACATTGATTGCCCATGGATGTGGGAAGATAAGTATTATAAAAAAGGACTTGATGGTTTTGTAGAAATTGATTCTATTAAATGATTTTTAATAAAAGTTTATATATTAAAAATGATAATATGAGTAACTCGAAACATAATGGAAAAATTAAATTACTTTTTTATTCCATAGTATTATTAAGTTCGTGTTCTCCAAGAATCACGACATCATTCTTCAAAAAAGAAAAGCCATTACCGAAAAACTCAATTGTTATTGTGTATGATAAAAATGATACGTTGCCCTCTGTTTTTGAAAAACTTGGAACTGTGCAAGTTACTGATCCGGGTTTAAATTCTAAGAGTTATTATATTGTATTTGATGCTGCGAAATTAGAAGCAAGAAAAGCCGGTGGTAACGCTATTCAGATTTTGAAACTTCGAATACCAAATAATTGGAATAGTGCATATAGTTTAACCGCAAGTATTCTTAATATTGATACGAGTCTTATACATTTACCTGTTAAACCATTGCAAGTCCCGGATATTGTAAAGATGCCTGTTTCACATTGGCGATTTGCATTAAATGGAGGGTATGCTTATAATTTGGGTAAAGAGGCACCAACTTTTGATACTCGTATTCAAACCTATAATAACCAGATAAAATCAGGATTAAACTTTGGAGGAGAGATAAATTATTTTTTTGTTAATGGACAGATGGGAATCGGTATAAACTATGAGAATGTAACTTCACATAATAGTTTGAGTGGTGTAACTTACTTAAGTAGCGGGCAGGTATTTACAAATAATAAATTAAGTGACAATTTAAACCTGCAATATATAGGACCTATGTACACCGGCATATCGAGGCATATAAAAAATAATAAGGTAAAAGACGCTTTGATTGTTAATGTAGGAATGGGAAATTTGTCCTATACAGATACTAAAATCGTTGATTTAAGAAATTATAAAATTACAGGGTCTTCACTTGGTACCTATTATTCAATTGGCTATGATCGTTTTATTTCCAAAAATATGGCTCTTGGTGTTCAGTTATCTCTAACAACCGGTTTGTTGACTAATTATGATCGATTTGATGGCACTTCCACTACGCATGTCCAACTTGATAATAACAGCTATCAGAGTTTAACTCATGTTAGCCTAACTGTTGGTTTACGGTTTAATACTTCAAAATAGCAGAAAATATTGAGTTAAATCGTCAAACAAAATTGAACTCTGAAATTATAAAACAAAAAAGTGAGGTGTAAACTTCAATCTTTTAGGTCAGATACTTCATCGAATAAGGAAATTGTCATGCCTGTTATTGGGAACATGTTCCTCCGTCCTTTTGGATATATCCTTCTTTAAAAGAGAAAATGGTGCAACTAGTGGCTGGGATTTGCAATTCCAGCTTCTTGTATTATAAGGATTTGTAATCCGATAAATACAAATATTTAAATTGTTTTATTAAATTTGCAAATCTTAAATTCATGCAAGTATGGAGATCAAAAATCGCATAAAAGAGAAGTTTATTTTGTTACAGATACTGCGGTAGATTGGGTGGATATAATAAAAGAGGAATGAGAGATGAGAGATGAGGAATGATTATTTCAATCCGAAATTAAAATCTATTCATGAAAATCCGGTAAAGTGGATAAAACGGAGCATGCTGACCATCCGAATTCGGTCTTAGTAAATGCTATTTAAGGATGTTTTTTATGAAAACGTCCTGACAATACGGCGGATACTGACCACTTTTAAAAGAAAAGGATAATCTATTTTACATTTTTTGATTTCAAGAAGGATAAAAATTTCCAATAACGATTTTTGTTGGCGGGCGGGCTTCATTATTTCGGAGCATACTGACCACTTTTTTCTTTTTGAAGTCAATTTAGCAGTAAGGTTTCAGCCCGGATATTCAAGATTCCGGAGCATGTTGACCACTTATTATTCTTTTCTTACTTAGGTTTTGATTTATTTTTACAGCCATTATTTACCTACACAATCGGTTATGGCAGGAAAAACAAGACCTATGAGTCAAATAAAACAATTATTACAGTTGTACAAGCAGGGCATGAAGTTGAATACAATTGCCCGCAGTCTTGGTATCAGTCGCAATACCGTGAAGTCTTACCTTCAGAAACTGTCGTTGTTAAAGGTTGATATAGATACCCTTTTGGGTTTAGATGATCCAATTTTAGGGGTACGCCTTCATGCCGGCAATCCAGCCTATTTGGATGGCAGATTTGAGTATTTTAAGTCTCGTTTGGAACATTACGAGAGTGAGTTGAAACGCAAGCACGTAACCCGTATAATTCTATGGCAAGAGTACCGCCTGGAGCAACCACAAACTCTTCAAACCTTTCAAACCCCTCAAACCCTTCAAACCCTTCAAACTCTTCAAACTATTCAAACTCTTCAAACTCTTCAAAACCAGTCTTTATTTGCCGATCAACAAGCTTCTGGTTAACATTTCCTGATCGGATACCATTTTATAGATATATATTCCGGCGGGCAAAGAGCCGGTATCAATATTCAGGGTTTGCTTATCCTGCACCATACCTTCATACAAAGTGGCAACCTGTGTCCCGTCGATATGGAATAAGGTGACCACTACCTTTCCGGGTTTATTTACTCCAAATTCAATTCTGGCAGTATGGAGTGCCGGGTTAGGGACGTTCTGACTCAGGAAGGTGCCCGTAGTGCTCGCATTAATGGTGTTTACTGCTGTATTTGATCCTGGATTCCGGTACAATTCAGAGGCAGGTATGGGCATTTTGGCAAACCCGTCGGAGGAATAACTTACCACTAATACAGCCGGTCCACTCTGCTGAAAATAATTCACGGTAATCGAATGTTTCCCGGCCTTCAGTCCAATGGAACCATGAACCTCCTGTGCCGGATGGGAACCATCGTTATCCACCACCATCGAATTCCCGATCAGCAGATTACTACCATCATCGGAGTTTAACTGAAAGTCATACAATCCATCGGTGGGAATATTGAGATACCCCTGAAAAGAAATTGCATACTTATCGGAAGCATTGGCCGGAGCAAGTGAAAAATCAGGAACTGTATCGGCTTTAACTGGAGTGAATGAATTGATACCGGACAGGTTTGAAAAATCGCCTTCGTAATATTTATAATTCAACCCCGGGGTAACAAGGGAAGGATGATCGGGTTCCCGTAACGCAGCAGGAGGATTTAATCCATACACCTCTACCTGACCCGAAAAAGTAGGTTGATATACTTTCCCTTTCACAATGACGGGGCAATTGAATTTCGCGAATTTACCGGACCCATCACGTGCAGAATTCTGATTGCTGTTCCATAATTCCTTAGTCAGATTGGTTGCATCAAAAGCCCTTAACATGCCCTGAATACTTACTAAATTGGTATCTGCTGTCAGTGGCATGTTACACCACACGATACCGGTGCCAGGTTTAGTACCGTCGGACGTAACCGAAAGTATCCCTCCGGCAATATCGGTATTAACTCCGGGAGCAATAAAAGTGCTTTGTGATGACGGGGCTGTTTCGAAAGAATTACCGTTCCGTTTAAATGCTTTCAGGTGATCGTTGGCAGTAACACCAAAGATATAGCCTCCGGCATTACTCTCCCAGTAGGCAACAGAACAATACAGCAACCCGTTGAAGGCACTAAAACTCTGGAGAATCTGGTTATCGCACTGGCAGGAAGTGGTATTGTATTTTCCAAAATTAGTGCGGTCGATGACATAGATCTTCCCTTCTTTACTCCCACCGACAATCATATTGCTGTTCGGAATCAGTATAGGGGCATCAACACCCAAATCGGCATCCACCGAATTTAAATACTGCTGATTGTACGGGGTGAAATAATCGGCTATATCGAGCGAAGTATTCGTTGGTTGAAGTCTCAGGAAACTATTGCCATATTCCGAACCGCCCGTATTTGCATTAAAAGTACCGTTTGCAGTTGTCAGATAAATATCACTGTTTGCATCCACCGATGGTCCCTGTCCCGACATCCATATCCCACCCTGGGTACCATTCGGTGTGGTATTTAGAATATATTTCATGGAAAGGTTCGTTGCATTGTAACCCAATATCCAGCCATGATAGGGATCAATATCGGCATAACTGGCAAACATGATATAAAGTATGCCATTGGACAATACCAGTGCCGTCCGTTGTATTTGCCGCCTGCTGTCAAAAGTAAGCACGCCGTTATTATTTCCTGCCCCGGTACCCGCAATGCTGGCCGCTAAGGTGACAGGGCTGTTCATTTTAAAGCTGCCGGTAGCAATATCAATGGCATATAATTTATGGGAATAAACGCCGTTATCTTTGCTAAAGGCCACTGCATAGAGCGTATTGGTTGTGCTGTCAACGACCGGAGTACTCAGTGTACCGATTTCCATCTTAATATCATGGTAGGGTCCGTACATTTCAAAGTTATCGTCCGGCAAGGGGCATGAAGGTGCCAGACTTGTTTTCCATAAAGGTGTTGTTAATGAATCGGCATCAAAGGCATAAATGGAATTGTGCATGGTGGTGACAAACAATACATTTCGGGTGCCTTTCCCCGACACATTTAACCCCTGCATATACAAAGGCTGTGCGTAAACCTGTCCATCTACCGGGTAGCTGAATAACTTTCCGAAACTACCGATATTGACATTGGAAGTGTTCAACGTTTTTTCGTTTGTAAATGAGCCGGTGCGTTGATTGTTACCCCGCTGTGTAAGAAAATTATTTTGAGCCAAAGCCGGATAAAGACAGAAGATGGCAAGTGCTAAAATGATGTATTTATTTCTCATTGGATCTGTATTTAAGTAATTAATAATGAATAATTAATAATTGCCTGAACGCTGAAACATAAGCTATTGTAGAGTAACAAACAGTTCATTAAATATCTACAATTACTTAATTGATTTCAGTAATTCTACTTTACTAATTAAAACAATACAAAACCATAATACCAAACGGGTCGAAATCTGCGATAGACTCAACAGGACTCAAAAACAGATTATAAAAAAACACAATAGTTATTTCGTACGCATATTAAAATTTACGATTCGACAACCTGGACAAAAATATTATTTCTATTGTGAACTATTGTGGTTCAGTTTTATATTGGTAAAGTAGAAATAGAACATTTTATATTAAAAACGAATTAAAACGGTATAAATTAATTTAATGCTAAAACAGGTTGTGTAAGGTTTTGTTTAATAGCCTTACAAAATTTCCTTTCAAATACAACTGTTTGCATTCAATAAATTCAATTAATGAAAAAATAATTAATAAAAATGTATACGTTTTTGTAATAATACCAAATTTATTGATATTTTTGTATTCGATAAGTTATGTTGTTTTTAAATTATTAAGCAATATGAAGATTCCTTCCTTTATTCAAAAACCGTTTACGTTTTATCGCGATGGATTTCGGGGTATGACGGTTGGTAAAACACTTTGGATACTCATCCTGATCAAATTGTTTATCATGTTCGCGGTATTACGTATTTTTTTCTTTCCAAATTATCTGAAAACAAACTTTAAAGACGATCAAAGCAGGGCAAATCATGTCCGTCAGGAATTGATAGAGAGAAGGAAGTGAGATTTTAGAGCAAAGAACCATGAACCAAGAGCAAGATCAAAGACAAAAGACAAAAGAACCAAGAGCCAAGACTAGAAATAAGTCTAGAGATAAGAATAAATGAGTGAAATACTTTAAGAGATTCAATTTTCTAACGCCTAATCAAATACATTAAAAAATTATGAATTTATTGGATGCATCATTAGTGGACTGGTCGAGGGCGCAATTTGCCATGACCGCCATGTACCACTGGCTATTTGTACCGCTGACACTGGGGCTGGGGGTCATCATGTCGGTGATGGAAACTTTGTATGTAAAGACAGGTAAAGAAGAGTGGAAAAAAGCAGCCCAATTCTGGATGACACTTTTCGGAGTGAACTTTGCCATTGGAGTTGCTACAGGGATTATCCTCGAATTTGAGTTTGGTACCAACTGGTCGAACTACAGTTGGTTTGTCGGGGATATCTTTGGAGCCCCTCTGGCTATTGAAGCCATTCTGGCATTCTTTATGGAAGCCACTTTTATTTCGATCATGTTTTTCGGTTGGAATAAAGTAAGTAAAAAGTTTCACCTCACCGCTACCTGGCTGACTGTCCTGGGAGCAACACTTTCCGCATTATGGATACTGGTGGCCAATGCCTGGATGCAGTATCCGGTGGGTATGGAGTTTAATCCGGATACCGTACGTAATGAAATGATCGATTTCTGGAGCATATTACTGTCACCGGTAGCTATAAACAAGTTCTTCCACACGGTATTGTCCGGATGGGTGCTGAGCGGTCTGTTTGTTACAGGAATCAGTGCCTGGTATCTGCTCAAGAAACGGGAAATAGATTTTGCACTAAGAAGCATAAAGGTGGGTGCGATCTTCGGATTGGTCTCCACCTTGCTGATTGCCTACACGGGCGATGGTTCTGCCTACAACGTATCTCAAAAACAACCCATGAAACTGGCTGCCATGGAAGGACTCTATCAGGGGAAAACGGGCGCAGGCCTTGTAGCGATAGGTGTTTTGAATCCTGCAAAAAAATCGTACAAGGATTCGCTTGATCCATTTCTATTTAAAGTTGAAATTCCATCCATGCTATCCATTTTAGGCTATCGGGACATCAATGCATTTGTACCGGGCATCAGCAATATACTCGATGGAGGATATCAGACACAACATGGCGTTGCACTCTCTTTCCTTGAAAAACAGACCCGTGGCAAGGCGGCCTTACAATCACTGACCATGTATCAAAAGGCGGTCATCGAGAAAGACACCGTAGGGGCTAAAAAATATAAAGCGTTGCTCAAAGAAAATTATCCTCAGTTTGGATATGGATATATTGAAAAGGCGGAGACTATGATTCCAAATATTCCGACGGTGTTTTACTCTTTCCACATCATGGTATGGCTCGGATTCTATTTTCTGCTCTTGTTTGGACTGGTGATTTATTATATGAACACAAAGCAGATTCAAAAGACAGACTGGTTGTTGTGGATTTGTGTGTTTAGCATCCCGCTTGGGTATGTTGCCGGCGAATTAGGCTGGGCAGTTGCCGAAGTTGGTCGTCAACCATGGGCCATTCAGGACGTACTGCCATTAAATGCGGCTATTTCCAACATTTCATCCGACTCGGTAAAGATCACCTTCTTCCTGTTCTTAATCCTTTTCTCGGCACTGTTAATCGCTGAAGTAAAGATTATGGTGAAACAAATTAAAAAAGGACCGGAAGGAGAGCATTAAAATCGTTTAAAAAGTTTGAAGTTTGAAAAGTTTGATGTTAAAGAGATGATTGACTGAATGGTTTTTTATAAAAATAAAGAATCTCGAAAAACTCTTCAAACCTTTCAAACTCTTCAAACCTTTCAAACCTTTCAAACTCTTCAAACTTTTCAAACTCTTCAAACTCTTCAAACTCATACATTATGATCACATACTCATTCTTACAACATTACTGGTGGTTCCTGATCTCCCTGTTAGGAGGCTTACTGGCGTTTTTACTTTTTGTACAGGGTGGACAATCCATGCTCTTTTCATTATCGAAAACAGAAGATGAACGCCGGTTGCTGGTAAATACACTTGGGCGCAAATGGGAATTCACTTTTACGACACTGGTCACATTTGGCGGTGCTTTCTTTGCCTCCTTCCCCCTCTTCTACTCCACCAGTTTTGGCGGTGCTTACTGGGTATGGATGGCAATCTTGTTTTGCTTTATCATTCAGGCGGTATCCTACGAATTCCAGTCGAAACCCGGGAATGTATACGGTAAAACCACCTATCAGGCGTTTCTGTTTATTAACGGGCTGTTAGGCACCTTCCTGATCGGTGTAGCGATAGCTACCTTTTTCACCGGTTCCGACTTTGTTGTCAATAAAGGAAATATCACCAACCAACTGGCACCGGTCATAAGCTCCTGGGGGAATGAATGGCACGGACTGGAAGCGTTGTTGAATATCAGGAACCTGACATTGGGACTGGCAGTTTTCTTTTTAGCCCGTTCGCTGGCAGTATTGTTCTTTATCAACCGGCTGAATCACCCGATACTGGAAGCACGCTCGAGAAAATACCTGTGGTACAATGCCATTCCTTTTGTGGTATTCTTCCTGATATTCGTTATCTGGACTTTGTTTTCGGAAGGTTATGCCGTGAATGCAACTACCGGGGTGGTATCGCTGGAGAAGTACAAATACTTCACCAACCTGATACAAATGCCGCTTATATTGGTCTTTTTCTTATTGGGCGTAGTGGCTGTGCTGGCAGGCATAATCGGCACCTGGGTTTCAACTGAATTTAAAAGCGGGATCTGGTTTGCAGGAGTGGGTACTGTAGTTACCGTTTGCAGCCTATTGCTCATCGCAGGGTATAACAACACTTCGTTTTACCCTTCGATCAATCTGCAAAGCTCCCTGACCATCTTCAACGCTTCATCGAGTGAGTTTACCTTGAAAGCCATGTCGCTGGTATCGTTGTTTATTCCGGTAGTATTAATCTATATCTTTATTGCATGGCGTGCCATGGAAAAGAAGCGGATCGATATTGAAGATGTGGACAATGACGAACATGCGTATTAGAAGGAGTAAGAGGTAAGGAGTAAGAGGTAAGGAAAGTGTTGAGAGATTAGGAATGAGTGATGAGAGAAACAGTCGGTATAAAACAAGTTGAATTTCAAATCCATTTATATGAAAAAGCAGGCTGTTAAATAACAGCCTGCTTTTTATTTCTATTAGAAAAAAAATAAGCACATAATTGTTAATTATTTTATTCCCAGTTTCTTTAGAATTTCTTTTGGAATGGCATCTTTATGAACCAAAATATCAATGGTTTTGTGTTTCACGAATGTTTCGCTGGCATACCAGATACCTTTGTATTTGTTTTCAGTTCCCCATGAGTTTTTTACCAGGTAGTACTTCGTACCATTCTGATCATTGGCAGTTCCGAAAATAACCATACCATGATCATCGGTGGTCTGGTAATTATCAAAACCTTCCTGACGGGTTTCCTGTGTAACTTTCACTTCAGGTTGAGGGCCCGTTACTTTATAAATTTTTTCATCAATCTCCTTTTGTGGGATGTTCAACCATTTAGCCTGATCGGTACCGGGCAGATTGGTTACTTTCGTTTCCGGATCCACGGCAATACCTTTTCGGGTAAAACCTTTTTCGCTGACATCCGAAGCCCATGCAAGACAATATCCTTTATTCAGGGCATTATCAAACACACTCATCAGTTCTTCAAGTGGCAGGTTGTACGATTCCGACCAGCGCCAGTCATCAGGAATTTCGATGGCAAACTGAGTATAAAAAGGATGATGGGTAAACGAAGTCAATGAAATGTAATCATCCATATTCAACCCAAGGGATTTTTCATACGTTACCGGAGTATATTTTTTACCTGCCACCGAGAATTCTGTCGGGCACTTACCTATATAGGCATCCAGGATGCCTTCAAATCCCGTTTTCCACGCCGTAGAGATCTTTTTATTCGGATTTGACACAATTACCTTGACGTATCCTTCCGTGAGTGCATCGAGCTCCCCGTGCTTGTGTTTGTCCTCGCCGTAATTCAGTCCGTTCATTTCAGCATCAGGGACAATGCCATAATTTTTAAGGACGTACAAAACATCATAGAATGATCCGCCCGCTGCAAAATTGATTGTACCATTCATCCTGACATATTTATCGGCTTTGTCGGTATACGAATGATGTACAACGAACATTTCGGATAAATCAACTTCAGGTTTCCCCATGCGCAGCAATTCGGATTCAAAGAAGCCAAGTCCGGAAAAGCTCCAACAAGTGCCTGAACTTGCCTGATTTTTTACAGGGGTAATTTTGTTTTGTTTGAGAATTGTAAATTTAAAGGTATCGACCGCAGTAGTATCTTTTTGGGCAAAAGTCACGGCCGAGAAAAGCAATAATCCAAGAATCAATAGGTTTTTCTTCATATGAACAAAATAATAGAATCCCTACCCCCAAAAGGGGATAAGGAATCTGATTTATAAATAATATTGTTTTGTATTTATCCAACTTCCATTAAGGAGGCCGGGGGTCATTTTGCAGGGATATTTTCTAATACAGCCATCAGGTAATCCCAGAATTTTACGACAGTGGCAATATTCACTTTTTCAGCCGGTGAATGCGGGAAACGAATGGTCGGACCAAATGAAATCATATCCAGGTGGGGATAATGTGTTCCAATAATACCACATTCCAATCCGGCATGAATGATCATTACTTTCGGAGTCTTTCCGAATTTATCTTCATACACTTTCGTCATTTCTTTCAGGATCGGCGATTCAAGGTTCGGTTTCCATCCCGGATATCCACCAACCAGATCCACCTTAGCACCGGCTAACAGAAATACACTTTCTACCATGGAGGCAAGTTCTTCTTTCCTGGATTCTACCGAACTACGGATCAGCGTTCTCAGAATAATGGAGTTGCCATCCGATTTAATGATCGCAAGATTATTTGACGTTTCAACAACAGTCGGCAATTCGGGAATAAAACGCAGAACACCGTTTGGACATGCAGTCACGCCATTGATCAGATCATCCTGAACTTCTTCGGGAATCAATCCTGAAGGAAGGTCAACCTGTTCGACAGTGAAAGCAATTTGATCTTCAACGGATTTAAATTCGTCAATAAACAATTCCTCGTATTCTTTTACAAAACCGATAATATCGTCAACTCCCTCGGCAGGTACAGTGATCACGGCAAAAGCTTCACGTGGTATAGCATTGCGGAGGCTCCCCCCATCAATACTTGCCAGGCGAACTTCATAATCGGCTACTGCATCTTTGAGAAAACGGAACATCAACTTATTGGCATTTCCTCGTTGCAGGTTAATATCCACACCGGAGTGTCCACCTTTCAGACCAGTCAGCGAAACTTTAAGGGCTACATCACCCTCTTCCACTTCTACTTCTTTATAACGGAAAGTAATGTCTCCATCAACTCCACCGGCACAACCCACATACAGTTCGCCTTCATCCTCTGAATCCATATTCAGCAGGATATCACCTTTCAGGAAGTTGGGTTGAAGTCCAAACGCACCGAACATTCCGGTTTCTTCATCAACGGTTATAAACATTTCAATAGCCGGATGTTTTATATCCTTTGATTGCAACACCGTCATAGCTGCAGCTAATCCGATTCCATTATCGGCACCCAGTGTCGTTTCACGGGCAGTAACCCATTCACCATCTACATAAGCATCAATTGGATCTTTCTGAAAATCATGAGGAATATGGCTGTTCTTTTGAGGAACCATGTCCATATGTGCCTGTAGAATGACCGCTTTTCGCCCTTCCATTCCGGGAGTAGCCGGCTTACGCACCAGTACATTTCCTATTTCATCACGTAATGTTTCTAAACCGAGTGATTTACCGAAGTTCTCAAGAAATGCTCCGATTTCATCTTTTTTGTGGGAAGGACGGGGTATCTGAGTTAAACTGTAGAAATTTTGCCAGAGAGCTTTTGGTTCCAACAGGCGAATATCATTTGCATTCATAAGCTAATTATTATTGAGTTAGACTGAATATTTATACGAGTTAACGTCAATACAAATATCCGAATTTTTTTTTGAATAATACTTTTTAAGGCAATTTTTTTAAGTTTATTGATAGTTCCTGGCTAATCCCATTTCCCGGGATTCAGTATTAGTTGGCATTATCTATTCTAACTGACTATATATGTGTACCTACATGTATTATCTTTAAATTTTTTAAATAGTCAAATAATGTTGATTTCTGTTGTGATAATCCTGACAAATTTCGAATATTGAATAGCTGTTAATAAGAATAACAAACTCTTTTTTCACTCTGATCAAAAATCACAAGCTACTTAAGTAATACGAATAATATCATGCTGTATCTAGTTGAAATATGTACAGATCCTATTTTCACAACCCCTTTTACTCCCCTTCTATACCCCTTTTACTCCGGCTTTGTAACAATATCTCCGTAAATCATTCATAATACTCAGATAATATATTCTTATACATATCTAAGTAATTGGAACAATATAATGTCGTATTTATTAATCAACAGGAAATCATTTTTCTTGCGTGTATGTACTTCTATAAAATTCAGTTTCTTTATTCCATTCATTTCAATCATACCTACACTACCCATTCACTACCCATTCAATTCTCCTTTACAGAAGATAAGAACATGTTAAGTTTGTTTTACGGAACTTTTGCGGAGATATTGCGCTCTAATATTACACCGCATTAATACCGCAATAATACCGTAATACCACCGCAATACTACCGCAATACCTCAGAATGGGAAGTGAATGGGAAGTGGAGGCGTAGTGAAGGTTAAATGAACATGTAACGGATGAATATTTAATGATTCATTGTCAAAATTTTGATTTACAGTAAAATGATACGGGCTTGAAAATTCCTGTTCCAAAGAGAAGTAGTGTTTGAAAAACAGGGATGAAAGTTGGAATATGGAATATGGAAATACTTTTTTGAAGCAAGTTAACTACACTGGTTATGCTGTAGGAAATAGAAAGTGACAAGTAATTTTTAAATGAATGATCTTCAACCTTCATTCCTATAACTTTCTCCGGGCCAGAGAGCTTGCCTGAAGAGCAAGAAACATTGGGAAATGTTTTAGAGGAAGAAGAATTAAAATAAGATAACGAATAGGAATTAAATAAATTCCCATAATTTAAAATAGAACGTCATGAACCCTTAGTACTATTTCCCTCTAACGTTTACAATATGGAGAGGAAGAGGGCAAAGAAAGAGGTCGTGTTTTGAGAATAATAAAACCAGACATTATATTGTTCCCACTACTTATATAGATATGTACATCTATATTTTTACTGTGTTTTAGATATGTTTTAAACGGGTGTAAAACAGCAATAAAACAGTAAGCGAAGGGGAACCGGATATTTTAAGCACTTCAGACATTACAATTGAAAGTAAAATAGAATATTTTTTATTCAATCTTCTGTCATATCGCTATTCAAAATTTAGTTAGAGATACTTTTCATTACTCCATCCTGTAAGTATTCAAACGTTTCAGCGCTTAACGAAAAACAATTTAGAGGAATGCCCTTTAAATGCAAGGTTTTTACAACTCAAACTTTTACTTTCACAGTTATGTTGGAGTTAACTACAATTCGTTTACAGGTAATAAGTAATCTATTTCGTAGTCAGGTTGTACTTGTCAGCTCATTAGCGATTTAATTCTTTAATTAGATGGCATTTCTAATCACTAATTGAATTTAATTTGGTAATTTTGTGCCCGAATTCAGATCCTTCCTTGAATTAACTTTTTACAGGATAATTACAACTGTAATTATCTTATTATCAAGCAAAAGAATAATTGAAAAATAACTCAGATATGCAAAAATCTTTCAAATTTGTAACTGCCGAAGAGGCTGCCAGCTATGTTAACAACGGAGATGTAGTCGGATTTAGTGGATTTACACCCGCCGGATGTCCAAAAGAAGTACCAACTGCCATTGCCAAACGGGCAGAAGCTTTTCATGCAGAAGGAAAAGAATTTAAAATCGGAATGTATACCGGTGCATCGACCGGCGACTCATTGGATGGAGCTTTGGCCCGCGCTAATGCCATTCTTTTCCGAACACCTTACCAATCGAATAAAGACTTACGTGTTGCTTTAAATGCAGAACGTGCACCTTATTTCGATATGCACTTATCAATGCTCGCGCAGGAATTGCGTTTTGGATTTATGCCAAAACCTAAATTTGCAATCATTGAAGTCTGTGATCTTAGCGAAGACGGTGAAATGGTTCTGACTTCCGGCGTTGGGATAGCACCAACTCTGGTACAACTTGCCGATTTCATTATTATTGAGTGGAATCATCATCATCCAAAAGAACTTCGTGGGTTCCATGATAATTATCAACCCCTTGATCCTCCTCATCGTAGAGAAATTCCTATTTATAAACCTTCTGATCGTATCGGTTCACCCGTATTAAAGGTAGATCCATCGAAAATTATTTGTGTTGTTAAAACCGACAGAAATGATGAAGTGGGTGGATTTTCAGCAACCGATGCAATTACCGATCAAATTGGTGCAAATGTTGCTTCTTTTTTGGCCAATGAAATAAAAACCGGTCGTATCCCAAAAGAATTCTTACCTATTCAATCGGGCGTAGGCAATATTGCAAATGCCGTAATGGCTTCACTGGGCGCTAATCCTGACATTCCACCTTTTGAAATGTATACTGAAGTAATTCAGGACGCAGTAATTGACCTGATACGCGATGGCAATGTCAAATTTGCAAGTGGATGTTCCCTTACAGTAACTAATCCTGTTTTAGAAAGTATTTATGCCGATCTGGATTTCTTCCGTGACAAAATTGTACTTCGTCCACAGGAGATTTCGAATAACCCTGAAATAGCACGCCGTTTAGGACTGATTACGATCAACACCGCTTTAGAAGCTGATCTTTTCGGAAATGTAAACAGCACACACGTGTTGGGAGCAAAAATGATGAATGGAATCGGTGGTTCGGCTGACTTTACCCGCAACGCTTATATTTCTATTTTCACCACTCCTTCTACTGCGAAAGGTGGTAAAATCAGTTCAATCGTACCTATGGTTTCACATGTTGACCAGACAGAACATTCGGTTAATGTGATCATAACCGAACATGGTATTGCTGACTTCCGTGGAAAATCACCGATCCAACGGGCAGAAGAAATGATTGAAAACTGCGTGGCTCCCGAATACAAACAAATGTTACGCGATTATCTCGAATTATCGGGACCAACACATACACCTCAAATTTTAGCCGCTTGTTTTGGTATGCATACTCAATTTGCTAAGACCGGCACTATGTTGGGAACCAATTGGGAAGATTATAAATAATCGATCCTACAATAAAACAATAAGCCCTCCTGAAACAATTGATTCAGGAGGGCTTATTATTTATAGCTTTCAATTTCTATTATATTAGACGGGATCAAAAAAAAATCATATCATAATACGCATTTTAGAATAATTTTCACGAAATTCTTTAGGAGTAAAGCCTTTTCTTTTTTTAAATATCCGGTTGAAATTCGACAAATTATTATAACCGCATTCAAAACTGATTTCGGCAATGGTCTTGCTGCTGTCGATGAGTATTCGTGATGCAATTCCTAATCGCAGATCGTTCAGATAATCTATATAATTTTTACCTGTGCGTTTTTTCATAAACCGACTAAATGATACTTCCGACATATTTACATACTTTGCGACATCCAGTAAGCGAATTTCTTTATGATAATTGTTGTTTAAATACGTAATAACCTTTTGAATTCTTCGGCTTTCGGATGTATCATCCTGCTTATTAAAAGTACTACTGCACAGAATACGTGAATTTTCATCATTCGAAAGTTCATATAGGATAGTCAATAAATCCAATACAGAATAGAACCCATTCAGTTTTTTGTTCAAAAGATCTAATCTGTCTTTTACTTTTTCAATAACCGGTCGGGAAAAAAGCATGCCTTTTTTTGCATTTTCAAGCATTACAGCTATCGAATGAAACTGTTTCTTGTTTAAAAGGCTTTCTAAAAATAAATCTTTATGGAATTGTATTGTGATCTCATGGATTTCATTTGACTCACAGTGATAATTCATCCAGGCATGTTCCAGGCTGGCATTCCCGATTAAACAGAGTTCAAGATCATCAATTTCTTCGATCGAGTCTCCGACAATGCGTTGAGCACCTTTGGCATTTTCTATGAAATTCAGTTCGTATTCAGGATGGACATGAACCGGATAACAAAATTCGGTTTTAGTTCGATTGATAATCACAAAACAATCTTCGGTAGAAAGAGGTGTAACTTCACGAAAAACGCTTGATATTTGCATACTGTAGGATTTAAGATGTTACAAATAAATAATAAATTATTTATTTGCAAATATTACGAGAATACAACAGAGCTGAATAAAAAAGGATACTTTATTTATTGAAGTGAATTAACGAATCATATCACTTGCTATTACTTTCCCTGATGGATGTCCGGCTAATTTTCCCCCAGCTTTTTAGAAGCCCATCATCCCAATTGCCGGTAGCCAAAGCACGTGGCAATAACATTGAACAGGTTTCATTTTTATCAGAAACCGACCATACAATCCAGCTAAGTTTTCCTTTATCCATCCAATCCAGATAAGCCTTCCATTCAGTACGATCAATGGGTCCATCACCCGAAGCATCCATTCCCGCACATTCCGAAATAAAAATCGGGATTCCTTTAGCAATTGCGGCATCTGTTTTGTCCCGCAGCCATTTTTTGTGGGTTCCTGCGTAGAAATGCATGGTATACATAATGTTCTTTTGTCCCAGAATAGGATCACCGGCTACCGAATCGACATCCTGATCCCAGTGAGGCGAACCAACCAGGATAACATTATCTTTATCGATAGAACGTATTGTTGAAATAACTTCTTCGGAATAATTCTTTACTGACTTCCAGGAGTAATAATCAGGCTCATTCCATATTTCGTAGATCACATTAGGAGTGTCTTTATATTTATGAGCCATATCTGTAAAGAACGTTTTAGCTTCGGCAGTATGTAACTTATGACTATGGAAGTCAATCAGAACATAAATACCCTGTTTGATCGATCCATCGATCACTTTGGTCATGCATTCCAGTGCATAACCGGGGTTTTCGAGATAGCTGTCTTCCAGCCCTACACCCATTGAGGCTCTCACGACATTGCATTTCCAGTCGGTTGCCAGCCAGGCTACAGCACTTTCATTATAAAACCTGGGCCAAAGGTTATGCCAACCCAGACTTGCACCCCGTAGAAGCAACACTTCGCCTTTTGAATTTGACAGTTGCGTTCCAATAACCTGAAGTTTACCATTTAATACCACCGGACTGTTCTGGGGAACTAAATTCTTATTCGTTTTAGTTTCTGAAAAACTAAAAGCGATTTGAATTATAGCTAACAGAATTACTATATTTCTTTTTGTGATTTTCATTATGTATTTTTTAAGGTTTTGAATTACAGGTAGGCTACATAAAGCTTCTAGTCATGAATTCGTTTCATTAATTCAAGGCACATTCGGCTATTGTGGTAAGGGCATTTCCAGAATCCTGCTTTATCATTTACAACATCCACTTTCCCATCAAAGGATACTGACCAATGCCATTCCCCGTCTTTTTTATCAATCAGATTTGCTTTGATAAAATCCCAGGCTTCCAGGGTCTTAAAGGCATATGCTTCGTTTTTAGTAATTTCAAAGGCATTGAAATAACCAATCATCGATTCTGCCTGTGGCCACCAATCACAGTTGGTATCTACATGCTCTGATCCATAGTTCTTTTCATTTACAAGTGAACCGTTAAGGTTTAATCCTTCCGATGCGGCATTTGCAATTAGCAAGGAAACAGCTTCAATCATTTTTATCAGATCATTATCCCCAAGGACATGAGCAGCCTCATCCAACAACCAGGCAGCTTCTATGTCATGACCGTATGAAAACAAGGTTGATTTACAGTTCCAGTACTCATCAAAAAACAGGTCAAGATGATGAGTATTCGGATTTATTATTTTTTCATTGAATAATATCAGCAGGTTACGTATTTGCTTTTCCAACAAAGGATCTTTCCAAACCCTGAACAAATTGGTATAGGCTTCAAGAATATGCAAATGAGTGTTCATTGTTTTCTTTTCATTAGCATCTTTTTCACTCAGACGCAAGTCATTCAACAATATCCAGTCTTTGCTGTAGGCCTCAAAATAACCGTTCAATTCAGTATCAAAACTATATTTCTCAATTAAGTAGAAAAGCTCAATCGCTTTATCCAGAACAGATTTATCACCTGTCACACGGTAGTATTCTACCAATCCGTAAATAAAAAAAGCCTGATTATAGATTTGTTTTTTGGTATCCGCAGGACTCCCGTCGGCATGAAGCATCCAATAAACACCTCCATTGTCATTGTCAAAAAAGTGTTCGAATATAAAATCTTTTGCCCTTTTTGCGTATTCAGTATACAGTGGATTTTTAAAGTAAAATGCTGCCGACGAAAATGTCCATAAGATGCGGGCATTTAGAATTCCTCCTTTCGGTGCATCTTTCACCAACAGGTTTTTACCTGTCATTTGCCCATAATACCCGCCGTTGGTATCATCTGTCATTTTATCCATCCAAAAAGGCAGGATATTGTGTGTCAACTCTTCTTTAAGTTCTTTTTTAAGTTGAAGAAGTTCGTATTTCATTTTAAACAGCATTATTGAACCGTTCCATTCCTTTTAGGAATGTACAGATCCGGTTATTAACCCATTACAGCTTCTACTTTATAAACACCACCTTCAGGCAATAAAGGAATAATATTCCCATCGATGATCTTTCCATCTATTTTTAATGAAGCAATACCTTTCATAACACCATTGGGGTTCTTCACCTCAATATCATATGTTGCTCCACGGAATTGACGGGTAGCTTTAAATCCTGTCCATTCGGATGGTATACACGGGTTAACCATTAGCCCGTCATAAACAGGACGAATACCAAGAATATACTGAGTGATGGCATAATAATTCCAGGAAGCGGTACCCGTCAACCAGGAATTTTTAGCTTCACCCGGTAGAAATGCATCTTTTCCGGCAATCATTTGTGCGTATACATATGGTTCTGTCCTATGCAGATCGCTTATTTCTTCAAGATAGGAAGGACATATCTTCCGGAAATACTCCCAGGCCCTGTCTCCGCGACCCTGTACAGTTTCACCAATCATAATCCATGGATTGTTGTGGCAGAATACACCGGCATTTTCTTTATAACCCGGTGGATAAGTTGAGATTTCTCCGTATTCGATATAGTATTTGGAAAACGGTGGATTATTGAGCACAATGCCATGTTCACTATCAAGCCTTTCTTTCACAGAATCAAGCGCTTTTGTGACTAATCCTTCTTCCATACCGATACCTGCCATGGTACACCAACCATTCGATTCAATAAATATTTTGGATTCCTCATTTTCTTTTGAACCCACTTTCCGTCCGTAATAATCGTATGCCCGAATAAACCATTCACCATCCCAACCATCATTTATTACCGACTCTACCATTGAATCAATATGTTGTTGAGCTCGTTCTGATTCAATTTTATTACCAACCTTTCGACATAATTCAACATAGTCGCGGCCATAAACCACAAACAATCCTGCGATCATTAAACTCTCGGCTTTACTTCCTTCGGTTTTATTTTCAGTCGTCTGGAAACTTTCATTTGGGTCGTTTGAGAAGCAGTTCAGGTTCAGGCAATCATTCCAGTCGGCACGACCACTTAAAGGCAATCCATGAGGACCCAGATTATTTACAATGTGATTGAAGGATACCGTCAGATGATGGAAAAGTGAGACTTCAGTTCCTTCTTCATTATCAAAAGGCACCGGTTCATCCAAAATACTGAAATCGCCTGATTCTTTGATATAACTTATAGTTCCAAAAATCAGCCACATAGGGTCATCATTAAATCCCTGTCCGATTTCATTATTTCCTTTTTTTGTAAGCGGCTGATATTGATGATAGCACCCCCCGTCAGAAAATTGAGTGGAAGCGATATCAATAATGCGTTCCCTGGCTCGTTCAGGTATTTGATGGACAAATCCTACCAGATCCTGATTAGAATCGCGGAAGCCCATACCACGGCCGATTCCGCTTTCGAAAAATGAAGCCGATCGCGAGAAACAAAATGTGATCATACATTGGTATTGATTCCAGATATTTACCATTCTGTCGAGCTTTTCATCACCCGAATTGAGTGTAAAAACATTCAACAATTTATCCCAGTAGGTTCTCAGTTCTGCCAGTGCGGTATCTACCTTTTCAACAGTATCAAACTTAGCGATAGTTGCTTTCGCTTTGGTTTTATTAATAATGTTTTTACTCTCCCATTTATCATCATCCGCATTTTCGACATAGCCCAGCACATATACCAGCTCCTTCGATTCACCCGGTTGAAGTTCTACTTCAACATAATGGGAGGCGACAGGCGACCAACCGTGTGCAACAGAATTGCGCGGTGCTCCTTCAAGCACAGTTTGAGGTTCATCAAAACCGTTATATAGGCCAAAGAATGTCTCCCTGTCAGTATCAAATCCACTGATAGGTTGGTTTACTGAATAATAAGCATAGTGATTACGCCGTTCTTTGTATTCGGTTTTATGATAAATCACTGAATCTTCGATTTCAACTTCTCCAGTCGAAAAGTTTCGTTGGAAGTTCTCCATATCGGAAGCAGCATTCCACAAACACCATTCGACAAAAGAGAATATTTTCAGCTTTTTTACCTGATTTGTTGTATTCCGCAACGTCAGTTTTTGAACTTCCGCCCACGTTTTCAATGGTACAAAATACAACACTTCAGCTTCTACTCCGTTTTTCACACCTTTGATAGTCGTGTAATTCATGCCATGACGACACTCGTAACTATCTAGTTCTGTTTTACAGGGTTTCCATCCAGGACTCCAAACCGACTCTCCATCATTGATATAAAAATATTTTCCACCACTATCCATGGGGACATTGTTATATCGATAGCGTGTGATCCGTCTGAATTTAGCATCTTTATAAAAAGAGTATCCACCGCCTGTATTTGAAACCAGACTGAAGAAATCCTCATTGCCAAGATAATTAATCCATGGCCAGGGAGTCCGTGGATTGGTAATAACGTATTCACGTCTTTGATCGTCAAAATGTCCGTATTTCATAAAAGATGATTGAAGTATTTATTGATTGAATTATTTAAACAGTTTCAGTGTTGAATGTGGGGTTAAAACAGACGTTAATCGTTTGCTCTTTTATCTCTCAATTTTGACAAGTCGGATCCGATTTCCTTCATCTTGGTTTCATTCAGTGGATAAATAAACATAAAGAGTACTCCGAGCAATGTGCCGATAGCAGGGAAAAAACTCAGCATCATTCGAATACCGTTTTGTGCTGTTATGGTTTGTACCACATTGGCCTGAAAACCATAATAACCCAACAACCATCCTGCCAGTGCACCGCCAATGGTCCATCCGAATTTCTGGGACATAGATGAAGCTGAAAAAATAAGACCTGTTGCACGGCGTTTAGTTTTCCATTCCGAATAATCGGCAGCATCAGCATACATCGACCAGATTAGGGGTAGTGTAATTCCGGCACATAAGCTGATCAGAAACTGCATAACAAAAATTTGTGTGGTATTACTACGGTCGATAAAATAGAAGAATATGCTTAACACCGTAGCAATGAGCATCGCTGTCATAAAAGTTCCTTTTTTACCAATCCGGCTCGAAACAGGGATTGCCAATACCACTCCAACGATATTTGCAGCTTGTCCCAGCACAAAATACATACTGCTGAGCGTGATAGTGAGTTTCAGGGAATTAATATGGAATGCATCCTGAGTAGTAACATAATATTTAAAATAATAGATAGCAGCACCATCTCGAATAGAATTAAAGAAAATAACGGCAACTCCTGCACCCAATAAAATAAACCAGGGCCGGTTGACCCATAGATCTTTTAAATCAAGTTTTAAGGATGTCTTTTCGACAATTGGTTTAACCTTTTCTTTTGTCCACGAAAAGCAGATAAAGAAAAAGGCAACTGCTACTAAAGCAAACACGATAGCCGCATATTGCCATCCCATTTTAAGATTGATAGCACCGCCATCCATTTTGCTAAAAATATCAACTAATGGTTCAGCAGCTGCCAATACTAGAAGACTACCACTAAAAGCAAAAATCATACGGAATGATGCCAGTGTAGTCCGCTCTTTACCATCCGAAGTCATTACTCCCATTAGGGATGCATAAGGTACGTTTATAAGCGAATAGACCATCATCATCAACGAATAGGTGACATAAGCATAGACTATTTTACCGGTAGGACCCAAATTGGGTGTTGAAAACATGAAAACACCAAGTACTCCGAAGGGAATCATCATCCAAAGCAGGTAGGGTCTGAATTTACCCCATTTCGATTTAGTCCGGTCGGCCAGGATTCCTACAAAAGGATCAAAAGATGCGTCCCAGATGCGGGTGACCAGGAACATGGTTCCAACTACTACAGCAGATATTCCAAAAATATCCGTATAAAAAAACATGAGATACATGGAGAACAGTTTCCAGAACATTGATGCAGCAGCATCTCCGAACCCGTAACCGACTTTCTCTTTAAAACTTAATTTTTGAAAAGTCATAGTGATTCTTTTGTATGATTAGATTTATAAATTTAAGGACATAATATTTTCTTATTTTATTCGGCGTAAAAGTATCAGTTTTCAATCAATTTTTAAGGTCTTGAATGTTTCTAAAACAGACCTATTTTTGATTCGGAACTTTATTTCTTAAATAGTTTCAGACACAAAACATCATGATCAGGGAGAAACATCTTAAGCGGTTTACGGGTATCACCAACTGATTTCTTTGTCCATACATCACGCAATTGATAAATTACTTTGCTGGTATCAAGTATCCGGTTCGACAAGGTATCGGTCACTGCAAATGTTTTCCAATCCAGGGTCACATTTTTTGAAATTTTACTTCTGTTCAACAAACACACTGCCCATTCATCATTCTCCAGGGGTTTAAGCCATGTTTCGACACTGTCTTTTACGGAGTATTTAAATCCTTGAATTCCTAATACGTCCTGATCTATAGCAATAACTTCTTTGTTGGTCAGTATCTTTTTTGTTTGTTCACTCATATTGCCCAGATCATTTCCTGAAAGAAGAGGAGCTGCAATCATACACCACATGGTAAAATGGGCACGATCTTCATTTTCAGGCATCCCATTGCCAACTTCGAGCATATCCGGATCATTCCAATGACCGGGACCGGCATATTGACGTAAGGGAGCTTGCAAATCAAGAATCTGCATCACGCCATTCTGTTTCCAGGTGCCATGATCCATGAACCCATCAAAGCAATTTGCAATATCTCCTGTAGTACGCCACAGCTGACCGACTTCTTTAGCCCACAACCAGGGTTTGTTATTTCCCCATTCACACAGACTGAAAACAATCGGTCTACCCGCTTCGTGCAATGCATCTCGCATTGTGATATAGGCACCCTCCGCGTTCAGTTTATCGGTGTTACACCAGTCATATTTCAAATAATCTACTCCCCATTTCGCATACATCAATGCATCCTGATATTCATGTCCACGTCCGGCAGGTCTTCCTGCACAGGTTTTATCTCCGGCGCATGAATAAATTCCGAATTTTAATCCTTTTGAATGTACATAATCGGCAAGTGCTTTTATTCCTGAAGGAAAACGAACCGGATCACACACTATAAAACCCAGACTATCCCGGCTTACCTGCCAGCAATCGTCTATTACTACATAATCGTATCCTGCATCTTTCATTCCGGACGATACCATAGCATCGGCAGATTCACGAATTAATTTTTCACTTACATTGCAGGCGAATTTATTCCAGCTATTCCAACCCATTGGTGGTGTCTGTGCCAAATCCTTGAATTTTTGAGCTTGTAACGGAAGTAACATTAAGGTTACAATTGCAGAAATCAGAAATAATTTTGAGTTTTTCATTTAGTATATTTATAATTAAAATAAAGAGATCAATGAGTCAAAAAACATCTCACAATGACATTATGAAAATATTTTATTAAAAAAAATTTAAATTGACCTCAAAAATACATTTTTTTATTTAAATCGCTTTATTTTTCGATACTAAAAATTTAATTGTTTCCACAGATGCGGCTGAACGATAACCATCTTCGGGAGTATTCATGCAATAATCCAACAATTTGTCAATTGTTGAAGTTGCTACATGCATTCGGGTATCGGAAGATGCGTAATAAATGAAAACCGTTCCATCATCATCGGCAATCCAGCCATTGCTGAATAAAACATTTGAAACATCACCAATTCGTTCATCCTCTATCGGTGCCATAAAATAGCCTGCCGGTTCAGCAATTAGTTTAGCAGGATTCTGTAAATCGGTCAGATAGAGATACAATACATATCGTAAACCTGCCGCACAATTACGCACACCGTGAGCCAGGTGCAACCAGCCTTTATCTGTTTTTATCGGATGGGGTCCTTCTCCGTTTTTCAATTCCTTGATGGTATGATAATAACGTTGATTGATAATAATCTCTTCATTTACTTCTGCATGAGTCATATCATCTACCAGAGTCCAGCCTATTCCACCGCCACTGCCAGTATCGATAAAGCTGTCCTGAGGTCGGGTGTATAATGCATATTTACCATCAACGAATTCGGGATGGAGCACTACATTCCGTTGCTGGCTTTTTGTTTTTAAATCGGGTAACCTTTCCCACGTAATTAAATCTTTTGTTCGGGCGATTCCTGCTGTGGCGACAGCGGAAGATAGATCACCGTATGCAGCACTGGGATCTTTACGCTCGCTGCAAAAGACACCGTAAATCCAACCATCTTCATGGTTCGTCAGACGCATATCATATACGTTGGTATCCGGGCTTTCTGTTTCGGGTAATGTTACAGGTTCATCCCAAAAACGGAAACTGTCAATTCCGTTGGGGCTTTCGGCTATGGCAAAGAACGATTTCCTGTCATTACCTTCAACACGAACTACCAGAATATATTTCCCCTTCCATTTCATGGCACCCGCATTTAATGTGGCATTCACACCAATACGTTCCATAAGGTACGGATTTGTTTCCGGATTGAAATCATATCGCCAGGTTAGTGGTGCATGTTCGGAAGTAAGAATGGGATGTACATAACGGTCGTAAATGCCATTTGTATTTGCAAATTTCGCATTTTTCTTACTTAGTAATTTTTCGTGTGTTGCTTTGAGCGCATTCAAAGCGCTGTTAAATTCAGTCATAATTTTATATTTTATTTCTTTATATTTTCTGTTGTTGAACTCATATTCAAAACAGCAGGAACCATTCCACCGGAGTTTGCTGTTAAGGTAATTTCACCCGGTTGGGTTGTTGTTTTTATAATAATCTGTGCCAATCCGTTGAAAGCTTTTCGTGTCCATCCTGACCCTTGATTAGAAATAGTCTTTACAAATTGTTCCGGATCGTGAGAAGCCGGATCGCCATTGCCAACACCGATTATTCTACCAGGCCCGTTAAGAATGAAAGCTATTTCGTTGTTTGCAGTCGGGACTATCCGATTTTTCTTATCTTTCAACTGAATAGTAATAACAGCCACATCCTCCCCATTTGCATTCAGTTCCACCCGGTCGGGAATAAGGATTACTTTTGCAGGATCACCTGTAGTTTCAATTTGTTCGGAAACGATTAGTTTACCTTTAGCAAATCCTTTGGCTATAAGTGTTCCTGGTTGATAAGTCACATTCCATTCCAAATGACCGTTTTTTTCCATTTTTTTTATACCCAACGATTTATTTTTCAATACAAGTTCCACTTCTTCAGCATTACTATAGATTGTCACCTTTACATTTTCACCTTCTCTTCCTTTCCGGTTCCAATGAGGCATGATGTGCATAACGGGTTTTGTTCCCCACCAGGATTTCAGGTAATAAAAAATATCTTTCGGAAAACCGCACAAATCAACAATGCCGAATTCCGAATTAACTGCAGGCCAGGAGAGAGGGTTTGCTTCACCCCGATAATCAAAGCCGGTCCAAAAAAATAATCCTGAAAGGAAAGGCCTTTCGTTATAAAATTTCCAACCTGATTCTGTCCCGACATTCTCTGGCATGCGGTTGGTAGAAGCCATTCGACCATTCACTTTATCATCAGAATATACACCTCTCGTACCTATAGTATTGCTTTCTTCAGTTCCAATCCCGCATTGCCAGGGAAATTTTTTATGATGTTCATCAATATTGCCCTGCACGATGTAGTTGTAACCCATTACCCCGGCAGTTTTCCCACTGCCGTTATCCCAACCACCGGATACTGCAACAGTAAATGCGCGTGAAGAATCAATTTTTTGTGCAAACTCTTGCATGGTTTTGGTAATACGGGCTCCTTTTTCGTTGCTCTCGATGGCCCATTCTTCATTCCCAATTGACCAAAGTATTACGCTTGGATGATTTCTGTCTCGAACCATAAATCGTTCGAGTAAGTCAAAATGCTCCTGATTGATTCCCATTAACCTGTTTTCATCTAAAACAAGCATTCCCAACCGGTCGCAAACATCAAGCAATTCAGGGGTAGGAGGATTATGGGATGTACGAATAGCATTACTTCCCATTTCTTTAAGTTTTTTTATCCTGAATTCCTGCAATGCATCCGGGATAGCAGTTCCGACTCCTGCATGGTCCTGATGATCATTAGTGCCTTTAATCTTAACACTTTTTCCATTCAGAAAGAATCCCAAATCCGGATCAAAACGCACTGTACGTATTCCAATAGTTGTAACATAAGAATCAACTACATGTCCTTCTGCAATAATACTGGTTTTAAGTTTGTACAAATATGGGTTCTCCAACGACCACAGTGTTGCATTTGGAACATTGATTTTCTGAAACCATGTGTTTTGTAAATTCCCTTTCAAAGTAGCAGGCTCCAATTGTGCTGAAACCACAGGTTGGTTATCGGCGTTCAGCAATATATGCTCAATAGCAAATGTTGAGGAGTGATCATATTCATTTTTTACGTTTGAACGTACAGTTAATTCGGCTCTGCCACCATTTATTTCGGAGGTTATAAAGATACCATTCTGAGCTACATGTAGCCGATCGGTTTTATTTAGCCAAACATGGCGATAAATACCTGCACCTTCATAGTACCACCCTTCTTCCATACTGGCATCAACACGGACAGCAATTGTATTCTCTGTACCATAATTCAAATAATCTGTAATATCATATACCGAAGTAGCATATCCGCTTTTTTCATTTCCAACGTAGAATCCATTAACCCAAACCGTTGAATTTCGATGAATCCCATCAAATTGGATGCTTATTTTACGACCCAGGTCAGAAGCCTGAATAATGAATTTCTTTCGATACCAACCTACAGAAGTTTCCGGATATTTCCAGCCGATGGTTTTATAGCCATGACTATGACTGGCTGATTCGGAGAAAGGTAGCTCCACAGCCCAGTCGTGAGGCAAATCGACTTCACGCCAGGCACTGTCCTTAAATTGCACTGCAGCTGCTCCATCAGCATAACCGGCCTTTGCCAAATACGTGAAATAGCCGGTTGAGGTTCCAAAATCTTTAGCATAATCAGTAGCATGACCAAGCGCAAACTTCCAGCCGAGATCCAACAGTTGGTGCTCCCGGATATTAGAAACAGGTTCAACGGCCTGTTTCTGTGAGGTAACAGGAAACGAAACAAATGTCAATAATAAAACCAATAAACTTATTTTTACTTTCATTGCTATGATTGAAATTGACTTTCAACTATTTTAATACGCAGAAACTTCCGGCACCTGAGAAAACAGTATTCTTTATTTTCAGAAAATACACCCCATTATCTAACTTATTTGTATCGATTTTCATGGGTGTTCTTCCATCATAATCATACTGTGATGTTACAACTAACTTTCCCTCTTGTGAATAAATAGCTATTTCGGTCAATGCCTGAATTTGTGAACCTATAACAATGTTGAGGCATTCATTCACCGGATTAGGAAACAGAGCGATTGTTGTTTTCAATGTGTGCGGACTGTCAACAGCCGAAGATGTTGCTTTCAGAATCACGGCTGTAGTCGAAACAGGTGGTAAAACTATATTGAATGAATTCCCTGAAACGTTGATCGTATTTCTTTTCAACGCATTGCTGGTATGCGATACAAAAGTTTCGTTAACGGGTAAAGCAGCCAGTTGCAGGGTAGAGTAAGTTTCATTTGCCACTGAAAAACCGGAAAGGTTTACTGTTACTTTGTGTGATGAAGTCAAGTCCCTGTTGACAAGCATTACCGTCATCGAATCTGCATTGTCTGAGAGGGTAGTATAACCCGACACCATATTTTCGAGTGTGGAACCAGTCTTTACGCTTTGATTTTTAGCATATCGACTGAACAAGTGCAAGGTTTCCCACATTCCTGTTTTCCAGGTCCAGGGAGTATATAATTCCACACCGTTACTGGCAAATGTTCCAAGCAGGGAAGCATAAAGGACAGAGTTCACATTAGCATTCGAAGAATTAATTCCCGACTCGCTCAGCCCAATGGTTATGCCATGATTTGCTCCGAAATACAGGGTCAACCAGTCATTTATCCGTTGAAAGATATATTCCCGGGTTTGCGTGTTATCCCAACCGCCATTGATCGATTTCAGACCATTTGCACCCGGATAGTCATAGGTTTTATCGTAAAAAATGCGGTGTAATTGCAAGACATCTGCATCTGACGATTCTCCGGGATACCAATGGATATCAAGCACATCCAACAGTTTTATTCCTGTAGCTTTTTGCTCGTCAGCCACCCGTTTTATAAAATATTCAAGCCATGAATAATACTTTCCATTGATATTCAACGTTTCTGAGCCCCACTTATACCATTGCCATTCGTTGGCAGTGACCGGGCCACACAACTTGATCCCCGGAAAAAGAGCACGGGCTTTTTTGGCTACGGCAAAGTATTTATCCATAAAAGCTGTTGCTGCCAGCTGAGTGGGCATGACGTCATCGTGAGTACCGCTCCATATTTCCGGCTCGTTATCCATATTCCAGTATCTGAAATTGGTCGAGTTTAATCCGATGCCTTTAGGTCCAAACCAATGGTTTAAAACTTCAGCAGTCGAATCGGCAGGCCAATCCATCGTATATAGTAACGGATTTCCATTTACCGTTGCCAGGCTTCCACCACTTGCATTTGCAACACCCCCGCCAGCCAGATTCTGAGAACATCCGCTCCACCATTGAGACATATTGTAACTCCAGTCATTGAAATTGTTATTCTTGTTTGAAGCTACCTTACCTATCAGCTGGAATGACCACATCACCTGCATGTCAGGTGCATTTGCCATAATATAATTGGACAAATTATCCCAGTCATGATCGTAAACGTTGTTGTACCAATCCGGATGACTTGAGATCTTCTTACGCCAATTGTATTTGGTAGCATTATTGCCTCCATTTTCACGCGCTAAACGTAATCCGGCTTCTTTGAAAAGAGTAATGTCAGAAGAAGAGGTAACTGTACCAAATGAATTGGAGAAACTGCTGTTGCGACCATAAATATAAGGCGATACAGTTTTTTTTCCATCCGTTGCATTCACAGTTACAACGACATCCTGAGAGAATAAAGCTGAACTGCCAAATAACAGCAGGAATAATGGAATGTAAATTTTATAGGTGAAATGGTTCATCCTTCTGTATTGAAATTGTTTGTTGATAATTCATTATCTATTTTTCAGAATCATACATGGGTGTCATCTCTTTATTTAAAAGGATTCCGGGCATATCAGTAAATTTTTTAAAGTCTGCTGCCGAATCATGTCCTGTATAGGGCACATAAAAATGTGTCGGTTTATTGAACGCATTCCTCCAAAAAAGCAGATAACTTATTTTGAAGGGCTGAATGATTGGCAATAATACCTTTGTAAAATAATCAGGTAACTTTATGCCTTCAAGACCGGTTTCTGCCATTACAGGTATCTTTCCTGATTGTTGGGCATATTTTGTAACAATTGAAAGCCCCGCAGTCATTTTCTGTTTATACAAATCAATATCTTTTGTGTCAGTACCTGAGGCGTAGGTATCAAAGCCAACAATATCCACCCAATCATCACCGGGATACCGTTGAAGATATTCTTCCTCGGTAGCTATATCCGAGGGTGAAAAGGCATACAGGAGATTATGTACCTGCCTGGTATCGCGCATATATTTCACGGTCATACGATAAAGCCGGTTGTATTGATCTGGCGTGCATTGTTTGGCTCCCCACCAAAACCAGCTGCCGGTATGTTCATGAAACATTCGAAATATTACAGGTATCGGTTCACCGGTTTTATCTTTCAAATCATGGAAAAAAACAGCCAGCCGGTCCAGGTATACTAAAAATTTTGTATGATTGCTTCCACCTGGTAAAATACTCTTCACCACTGTATCCTGCCCACAATCCCATGCGGTTTTTCCGGATGCAATATTATCACTGTGCCAGCTAATGGTGTTTATACCACCCCGCTCGTAAACTTCACGAATCATGCGTTTCATATCAGCAAAATAAATAGAATCCAGATTATAACCTGCAGCAATCTCTATATGACCAAGTTCCCATCCTGAGACAGCCGGGTAATCACCGGTAACGGCTTTCACATCCGAAGCACCCGGTTTACCATACCAGTTGTGACCGTAGGCAGCATCATCCTGATGGGCAATCATAATGCCTTTATCAAGGTTGTTTTTCATATTCACGAAAAGCGCTCGTGTTTTTACGGTCGCATTTTCATCCACAAGAGTCACTTTTCCGTGAATCCTATCCGAATATTTTTTTATTATTAATACAGTAGCATCCGTATTGAATACCGAATTTAAACCTTGTTCTTCCTGTGCCGGATCTCCCATATAATCATCACCTGTTTCCCAGTAAATATGCGTTGGATTAGGTCGTGCTGCTCCACCCCAGGCCCAAAAATTACATCCGGCGAAGACATCCTCCGATTTTGACGCTTTAAGTATTGTTTCGAACACTGATGTGTAATAGGCATCACGTAATATTGTTGAATCCTGCAAGTTATATTGTTGGTGATCACGAGGGAATCCAAACTCTTCCAACACGATGGGTTTTACCAATCTGCGGGCAACAGCGATATGATTAGCCATATAAACGGCAGTACTGTCAATCGATTTTTGTAATGTTCCGTTCATATCTTTCACATCCAGCCAACTCCAGTTTTTAGGCCAGATATGCATTGTCAGGTAATCAATATTTTTATCTGAATGAATTTGCTCAAACAATGCCATATCATTTTCACAACCCCATTGACCTTCTGAGCCAATTGAAACCATATGATTCTTATCCTGCGATTTGATATATGCTGAGATATCTTTTAACCATGAAACAAAAAGCGGCTTATTGGCATCCGAAAATGCGCGGGGTTCGTTGCCAATTTGCCATGAGAAAATGGCAGGATCTTCAATATATTTCTTCTTCGTATACCTGTTCGTACGTCCAATAATATGTTTGATATTATTTTTCAACAATTGTTGACACTCAACACATCCGGCATATTGTTTGACATATTCCATGTAAGCAGGCCAACCATCAACTGATGGTATAGGATTTTTACCTTTTCCTGCCCAGTTCAGGTATTGACTGTATCCACCTGACCATTCCCAAGAATTTGTAAAGAAAAGTACAGCCTTCATGTTCCGTTTATCCAATTCTGACATTAAATAATCCAGCCCGTCGAAAATCGTATCGTTGTAAACGCCTGGTTTTATTTGTAATGTAGGTTCAACTTTTGATGAAACCCCATTTTTACCATCCGATCCGATAAGAACCCTCAAATTTAAAAGACCATTATTTTTTAAGAAATCTAATTCTTTCAATAACCTTTCCCTGTCACCACCCCGGCCTTTTGATCCGAGAATGGCACCGTACCAAAAGTTTGTTCCAATATAGTAAAAGCTTTTACCTTCCAAAACGAAATGTCCGTTTTGCATATGTACAAAAGACTTTACTTCCGACCCCGACCCTTGAGAAGAGGAGAGTAATGAGTTGTTGGGAAAAAGCGTGTTACTAAAACAGGTAAGTGTAATAAATAGAACTATAATATTCTTAACCCATAACAAGGAATATGAGTTAGTATTGTTCTGTATCTTGTCTTTGGCATTCATTTAATATCATTTATAAATTCAGTTATAATTTTATTTCCATTAGTGGATTGAGGTTGTCATTACGGTTTGTATGGCACACTATCGGTTCTGAACGGAACCAACGGCAACCCATTTACATCAAACAAATCCGGGATAGCATCATTGGTGAAGCAGTAACGAACATTTACAGGAGTTTTTACATCCTTACTCGACACAGTTATTGAGCCGTCTTTCTCTACTTTTGCTATTGCCGGATAAAACTGATTATCAGCTCCCGCAACCTGGAAACCAACAATACTTTTAGTTTTATTTATAAGCTTTCCAGCTGATTTAATCGTTACATTAATTTTATCCTTCTTGATCCCAAAATTCAGAAAATGAGGTGAGTACGGATTTGTGGTATCCAAGCCGTAATGTTCTTTTAATGCCAGGGTTACCAGTCTCAATGCTACTTTCTTCTTTATTCGAGGGTGAATATCTTTGATATTGTCGACCAGATCGCCCACGATTATCATCCCCGTTTTAGGTAAATGCAGCACGGACTCCTGTTGTTCGCGCAGATAAGCCGAACTGTTTTTCCAGTATCCATTCCAGGGTGCAATTTGTACAAAATAAAAGGGGAAGTCATTATTAAATGCATTTCTCCAACCTGTAATAAGTCCTTCGAATAGCTTGCCGTAATTTTGTGGTTCGCCGGTGTTAGCTTCACCCTGATACCATATTGCTCCTGCGATTTTATAATTCACTATCGGATACAACATCGAGTTGTAAATAACAGAAGGTTCTACCGGAGCCCAGTTTACAGGCTTAGTATCATTGGCCAGGGTTTTCAGTTCAGCATTTTTCTCATAAACCTCCTTCGGTGTCCACGACTGCACGCAAGTTCCTCCCCAGTATGAAGCTATCAATCCCACCGGGACATTCAGTTTTTCATTAATCGTTTTACCGAAGAAATAACCAATTACACTCATCGATGGAGTAGTTTCAGGCGAACTTATCTTCCATTCTCCATCCGAGTTTTCTTTTGGAAAAATGCTATAGGTGTGTGATAGCTGAAAGTAACGCAATTGGTTATTTGCTGATTTAACCACCGCATCATCTGCATCGAGTACACCGGCCTGCCAGTTGAAAGCATATTCCATATTCGACTGACCAGAACATAACCACACTTCGCCAATAAGAATATCTAAGATTATCACTTTTTGTGTGTTACTGATAAATGTGATGGTATAAGGTCCACCAGCTTTAGGTGTTTTTACAACTGCATCCCATGTCCAGTCTTTGCGGGGTTCTGCTTTTACCGTATCGGTTGGATTCCAGCTACAACTAATCTTTACAGTACTTCCACTTTGAGCCCATCCCCAAAGCTTCACATCGGTTGACTGTTGAAATACGGCGTGGTTACTGATAATAGCCGGCAACCGAAATGCCCACTGAGCAGATGCGTTTAGTGCCAGAAATAAAAAAAGGGGTATTAGTAGCTTTTTCATTTTATATCGTTTTTTATTAAACAAATGCCTTGATTCAATTGCCTCATTTCAGACTTGGCATTTTATCTCTCGTTATAACATAATCGTAACTAAAGAATTTCTTCCACCAGGTAGCTCCGTTGTGTGAGTCGGATTCTGTATAATCTCCATTCCACGGCATAAACCACGACCATGTATCACCATATTCTTTCATTAAGGCAGGGTCTGGAACTGAGCCGCATTCACTCAGTGTGATCAATTTTCTCCCTCCAAACATTTCTTTCACTTTCAGGAACGAGAGATATTGTGAACCATGCTGATTGGGTCCCGGATAAATATCCATGCCCAACACATCCACATACGCATCACCTGGATACCAATTCACAGCATCATCATCGGCATTTGTAGTCCATACCCAAATCAGGTTAGTAAGCCCATGGTGATTCACCAGTCGGTCGAACAGTAGTTTCCACAAAGCTTTATATGGTTCGGCACCTTTAGCTCCCCACCAAAACCAACCCCCGGCTGCTTCATGAAGCGGACGCCAGATAACGGGGATATTTGCATCTTTAAATTGCTTCAGATATCCGGCTATTACATCAATATCGACAATCATGGCTTTATATTCAGTCGAACTAGGATCAGATACTTTCGATATATCAAATGTAGTTCCGGTATCAGGAGCAGTAGCTGCCGAAGGCACATAAAAACTTCCGGATTTAGTCAATGGATCCCGCCAGTGCCAGGTCATGGCCACAATCCCATTGTTATTCCACCAATCCTGTCCTAAAGTAAAAGGTGCTGAATATTTAATCCAATTTTGGTTTAAATTAGTGTGGTCAATCAGGTCGAAAGCTGTAAGCGCCGGCCATTTACCGGTTTGTGTATAGACCCAGGTAGCCTCAGTTATATTGGTACTGTAATTGGCCATTGTTCCCGAAATTATATTGATTCCGAAATTAGATTTCAGGAAGTTGTACAAATTCACGGCCTGAACAGTGGAATTGGGAGTTACCGGTGAACCGGCTATATTAAAAACACCGATTCCGTTAGGATTATAAACAGCCGTCAAATAATCTAACTGGATATATCCCCAGTTTTTGATAATAGCAAGAGTATGCTCGCCTTCCGTAAGTTTAACCTTAGTGCCTGAAAGGGTAGTCCACTCGTTAACAGCATTAAAAGTCAGGGATGTTAATTTATTCCCATCGAGGTATAAATCATTTATTTTTTCACTTCCCGAAGTTGAATACCGGAAGTTTATATCGTAATATCCTGCCGTGGCAGCTTGGATAGTAAATGTAACATTGCCATTATTTGAATTCACATATCCGCTTCCCGAATAACCGCTGAGAGTCGTCCCGATAGAAGCATCACCACTGAGGATAGCCTTTTCGGCTTCAAAAACTCCATCTACCGGATTACCCTTTGTCGTAAATGTGATTTTTATTTCTTTAGAATAATTTCCCGAGGCATCGCTTATGGCATTAGCCGGGATAATTAATGTATAGTTTGTGCCTGATTGCAGTGTTGCAGTAATTGTCAACGTTTGAGAGTTAACAGTAGCAGAAACAGCCACATTATTTAAGAGAATTTTAGCGGAAGACGACAATATAATTTTATCGTTATAATTAAAAGCGATAACGGTATTTACATCAACTGACGTTGCCCCATCGGCAGGTGTGCCGGATATCAGCAGTGGAGCTACGGCATCTGTGTTCTCGTCCGGTTTACAGGCTGTAAACGTCATTGTGAGAATCACAAGAGAAATCAGGAAAACAAATATTCTGTTTAACATAAGAAAAATGATTTAATCTATTCGCAAACAAAAAACTTGCATGTTCCGCAAATACAAACTAAAATAACTGACATTTATTAGACTAACAAACATTTTTTGGTTCTGTTTGCAGAAATAAAAAAAAGGGGAATTACTACAGAGAGTAACTCCCCTTCACATAAAATTAATATCTACATAAATTTATTCTCTTATAGGTTTTACATCCCTATCAATTTGAATTGGGAAACACCCGATCCGTTCGAAATCTTTTCGTAGCGGATGTTATCAATACAGAAACCCGTAAAGTTTGATGTATTGATCCACGTTGCAATTCCCCATTCACCTCCTTTTACCGGGGTTGGATCAGCAAGATCAGTCCATTCTGTCAATGGAATAGTAATCGTCTTCCAGTCTCCTCCTGTCGTCCAGACATTTCCTACTTTAAGATAAGGAAGAATATTAACAACTTTTCCGCCTAACATGATACGAACCTCATCATTCAGAGCCGGGATGTCATTACGCAAGCGGATATCAGCTTTCAACACATAACCGGTTTTTGGAACCGAAGGGTGGCTTATATAGTTTTCAGCAAACCACCAGTATCCCGTACCCCAATTAGAGGCCTTTATTTCGTAATACGCACCCGACAAAGCATCAGCGGGATTTCCGAGTCCTCCGACATTATTCCATAAACCTCCATCTGCAGTAAGGCCACTATCAAAATCATATAGGACTAAAGATGGATCGGTAATTGGATCAGTTCCGCTTATTGTAAATACAGGGGATACAATTTTCTTGCCATCAAAAGAATTCATGGTTAAAGTGGTAGACCCTTTTTTAGCAGTTTCAGGAATATATACTTCTATTGAATTCTCGGAACGGACACCATAAAGCACTGCCTTCACATTGTCTGGAAAAATTATCGATTCAACAAAATTTAAATTTTTACCGGTTATGGTCAGTAACCCCCCTGGCTTAACACTACCAGGTGTTAAGCTGGTAATTGCAGGTGTTGTTGCAGCAATGATTACTAATTGGTCGGTTGATTTAACCTGTGTTCCGTTAACTGTTTCTAAAGTAACAGAGCCGGTTCCTACTCCCGTTGGTGGAACAACAACCGTGATAGAGGCAGCACCGGCAGCGGGGGTTACAGCAACAGTTAAATCTCCAACAAATATCACTTTACGCACTAAATCTAAATCAGTACCAGAAATTGTCACAGTTTCACCTGCAGTTAAAGACAAAGGACTAATTGACGTAAACGCAGGTTTAACCAGAGTAATGGCAGCACTGGTAGCAATCAGACCCGAGTTTGTCCCTAAAACAACCGGTCCTTCTTTTGCCGTTAATGGCACCGTGATTTCCAAACTGGTATTATTGGAGGATAACGTTCCCAGAGTTCCTGTTACACCATCCGTAAAAGTTACTCCGGTTACCAAATCCAGGTTTGTTCCTTTCACTGTAAGCGTTGCACCGTTTTTTACAAGCATTGGCGAAACGGACGTAATTGCAGGACCAACTAGTTTCATTACTGTTGAACTTAAAATTTCATGACTTGAATATGTCACGACTTTGACAGTTCCTTCTTTTGCAGTTAAAGGAACTTTTACCTTGATTTCGGTTTTTGCAGCATTTATTTTAATAGCTGCACTGTCAATTTTATTACCATCAGGTAAAACTACTGTTTTAATTAAATCCAAGTAAGTACCGGTAATTGTCAAACTGTCTCCGGGTTTAACAGGTATAGGTGATATGGATGAAACGACAGTCGGATCAGAAATTGTTGCACTACCTGAAGTATATACTAAGACTGGTATTTCAGCGCCATTTGAGATAGCCACTTTTCCTGTTTTTGCTGCCTTTGGTACATACACTTTCAACTCTTTGCGGGTCTGGCTAATGAATTTTGCACGATTAACCACTGCACCATCATTAAATATCACTTGTGCAATCAGGTTCAGATAATCACCTGTGATAGTAAATACATCACCTGATTTGACACTGGCAGTAGTATAAGTGGCAATTGAAATTGGTTCAGAAAAAGTCAGTGGAGTTTTTGTTGTAATGTCTCCTGTTGGACTTTTTAATGTAACTACACCCGGTAAAGCTTCCTGGGGAATGATTATTGAAATCTCAGTTGCACTGGTTTTGGTTATGTCTTTTATTTCAATATTATCTGGTAACACAATGGAGGTTACCTGATCAAGATTTGTTCCAATAAACTTTAATTCTCCCCCGCGTAATGCCGGTGAAGGACCAAAGACACTCAATGTGGTTGTATTTGCTACTTCATCCTTCTTGCAGGAATTAAGAAATAAACCACCAAGCAACACGCAAGTTATCAAACTCACATATAGAAATATATTTATTTTATATCGCATAATAGTATTTTTATTATATCCACGCTTACAAAGAAGCGTGGATAAATTATGTTAATAATTATTGAGCTGGGACAACACGAATGTTATCAATACAGATATCCGGAGTACAAGCAGTACCTACAATTCCACCATTGTACACAAAGAACGTCAAACCTCCAAAACTGCCCACTTGAGTAGCTGATGCGAGTTTTTTCCCAGCCTGATCATAAATAAAATCTTTAATTGGAAATGATACCGTAATCCAACCGTCCGTTTTAAAGGACCCTGTAGAAGCCCATGGGTTCCAGAGTCCTCTGGGTGTAACACCATCTCCGATGTAGCCGTTGGTATTTGTAGTAGCCCAAGGTGTGAAAATCATTTGCAATGCACATGACGACCATGATTTATCTACATTCACTTCAAACTTCAGCACTGCTGTTGCCGGATCAATATTAAATAAATCTCCTTGTGGACGACCATTAGCAGTTCCCCAAAGATCAAACGAGAAACCGTCTTCATTCCAGGTAGAACCTGCAGACTTTGAATCATCTAAGGAACCACTGAAACGTACATAATTCCCGCTAATTCCTGCAGGATTAGAATTCGCAATAACTCCGGCACGCCAACCACCTGAGGCATTGGTATTATCCCAATCGAGGATAATACCCCTGTTATCTCTGAAGTAGAATGCTTTGGAACGGGATGTTCCATATCTGCTTTTTACAGAAACAGGACCAACACCGGCACCGGTTGGGACCTTGACTGTTATTTTATTCAAAGTTGCCGACACGACCTCGGCTTTGATATTTGGAGTAAAATAAACTTCAGGAACAGTAGCTCCGTCAACGGGCAGGAAAAAGTTACCATTAATAACGGCTGTACCACCGTCTGCCACATACTCGCAATCCATAGTGTTCAATAAAGGAGAAGGAACATCAACCCCAAAATCATATTTGACCGTATCATTCGAGGCAGTAACCATATAGATTTTACTGGTAACATTATCGGGAATCGAATCCGGAACTATTACAATTAAACAGGTTGGAGTAATTAAACTGGTATTCAGCGTAGCTTGTTTGTCATTAAACCACACTTCTTTCACGCTCCTCATATTTTCACCGACCAAAGCAATGGTTGTTCCCATAAATGCATGTGTAATCAGAGAATCGGCACTTAGTGCGTCAGGAATGCGGACATAAGACACCGTAGGCTTACCTGAAGCGATCTTGTAAGCATCCGGATTATCGTTACAGGCAGGTAAGGCTATCAATGTAGCCAAAACAACAAGCGTTGCAACCCTTTTTATTATTGATTTATATATCTTTTTCATATTCATTCTAATTATTTTTTTTAGAAACTAATCGTGCTAAAGTCAAATGAAACGGGATCCTTCGATAGATTTGGATTCGCCGATTGATCGGTATCAGGAAATGGAATTGAAAAGAACACATTCCCTTGGCTGACATTCACCACTGTTTTAGTAACCGATGATTTGGCTATTTTCCCTTTGTAATAATCGTCCAACCCATTCCAGTAGCCACGGTTCTGTGCACCCAGACGCGCTTTTGCATCATCCGGCTTATAATAACTTAAACGTACAAAATCATACCAGAAATCACCTTCACCGGCTAATTCCAGTCGTCGTTCCTTGAAAACATCATCAAATGTGATAGAACCTTTCGGAATGTAGTTGGTGACACTACGGCCACGTACTGCATTGAATGCTTTCAGCGCTGAAGCATCACTCGTCGAAGCGCCATTTCCTAACACGGCTTCGGCATAAACCAAATACACATCGGCCAACCGAAGCAAATGAGTACTTAATGCTGTCTGCATATAAGCCATGCTAATACCACATCCGGCCACATGATCAGCATTATTGCCGGCTATCTGTTTCACACAATTAGATCCTGTTCCACAACCATAGGTAATTCCAGTAGCGGCCGCATTGGTCCAATCATAGTTAAAACCGCCTTTATCCGTCCAAAAATAGTCGTAATGATCACTTTGCATCATCATTGTAGCTTTACGACGTGCATCTTCATTATTGCGGGTCAGGTTCGAAGCATCTTCCCCAAATGCATCCTGCAGATCAATAGATGGACCAACCCAGGTTCCCCAGGTATTACCTGCGAATTCTGTAAATCCTGATAACCCTAAATCAGATTCAAATGCATTCTGACAAGTCCATTGGCTTCCGACAGTCTGGTGCCAGGAGATTAAATCTTCATCAACCTTCGTCTTTGTTCCGTTATTTTTCAATCGAAAGATATCCGAGTAAACCGGCATTAATACACGGCCACTTTCATTGATCACTTTTCCGGCATACAGTGCCGCTTTTGCCAGATCATCGGCATTCCGGGTACCGCTTTGTCCATAACCGGCTTTTGCCAGGTATACTTTTGCCAGCAGTCCATATGCGCTGTATTTATCAATACGTCCGGGAAGATTGCTTTCAGGAAGAAGTTCAATGGCTTTTTCCAAGTCCTTAACAATATAGGTATATACATCTTCAATCTTATTTCTATAAACGCTGTTCGATTGTCCGCTGGATATAATGGCAGCATTATTGTGAATAATCGGCACAGCACCAAAACAACGAACCAGGTAGAAATAAGATAAACCTTTCCAGGTCAGAGCCTCGCCAATTACTGTATTCTTGGTAATTTGGGTTACAGCAGCCCCTGAATGAGTGTTAACGTTCTCAATTATTGTATTACAATAAGCATTTACCGACCACAAGGATGAAGAAGCATCTTTCAGTGCAGCATCGCTCGATTTCAGAACAAATGATTGATAAGCATTATCAGTGCCATAATAGTAATTACCCGAAAGGACATCGCCGATTTGAATAAAACCACGTTCGAAATCAAACCAAGGTGAATTGTAGAGAGCATTAACCCCTTGAAAACATTGATCATCGTTCTTATAATAGCCATCGGTGGTATATGTATCTTCGGCCGGGCGATTTAAGAAGTCGGTACATGAACACATGCCGGCTACAAAAATGGAGGCAATCGCCAAACTCTTTATATTAAGTATTTTCATATTATTTCCTTTCAATATTAGAATGATAAATTTAAACCGAATGTATAGACCTGAGGAGAAGGATACCGTCCATTGTCTGAACCATATACATTACTACTCGTTGTACTGACTCCTACTTCAGGATCAAATCCTGTGTATTTAGTCAACGTATATAAATTCTGAATGTTAGCATAGATTCGCAATGATTCCAAATGCAACGATTTCATTAATTTTTTATCAAAATTATACCCCAGTGCAATGTTCTTAATCCGCAAATAAGATCCATCCTCAATATAACGGCTCGACATATTCGTATTTCCGTTCGGATCGTTTTGAATAGCACGTGGAACACTCGTTCCCGGATTAGCAACTTTCACATTGTCAATATCATCAAACCAGTTATTCACCGATACACCTGTAGAATTTACATACGGGTAAACCTGAGCAGTATTGATTTCAGTCAACCGGGCACGATTAACTACCAATGCCAACTGATTACTCCACATATCCTTCATCCCGGAAAGGTTGATGGCTGAATAATTCAGCAATTTATTCCCATACGATCCGTTTATAAAGATATTCAGGTCAAAGTTTTTGTAATGGAGTGTGTTGTTGAAACCAAAAGTAAAGAGTGGCATAGGGGATCCTAAGTTGGTGCGATCTTTTTCATCAATTTTACCATCCAGGTTCACATCTTCGTATTTCAGGTCACCCACAAAAGTAGTATTGGTACGACTCCATGGCTTGGTTGACGTTGAAGGGCTTTTAGGAGTTACTTTATTTCCAAGGCTGTTGGTGTAATTTTCAATATCCGCTTTGTCCTGATAAATACCGACTACTTTATAACCGTAAAAATTATAAAGCGATTGTCCCACTTCAGTATGTGACACGACATCTGTCCATTGTCCGTAGCCTTCGATTGCAGTGGCGGAGGTTCCTGTCAGATCCAATAGTTTGTTTTTATTGAACGTGATTTGTGCTTCTGTATCCCACTGAAAATTTTTCGATTTTATATTATGTGTTGTCAATGCAATTTCCAATCCTCTGTTCCTTAGCGATCCGATATTTCCCTCAGGAGCAGCTAATGCACTTGACGTATTACCTTTCGTTCCCATATACGATGGTAAATCAACAGCCATCAACATATTTTTCGACACTTTGTTATAAACATCAGCAGTCAATTCAATCCGGTTATCAAGTAATCCGAGGTCTAAGCCTAAGTTAGATTGTTCCTGGGTTTCCCATTGAAGATATGGATTTGCAATATTAGTCGGACGATAAGCAACACCCAGACCGGTTTCCATTTTTGAAATTTTGGCTCCCCAAAGATAATCGCTGATAAACTGATTTCCGGTCTGTCCCCATCCAATTCTTAATTTACCATTGCTGACAACCTGTTTGATGTCATCCATAAACGATTCGTTGGTAAAGCGCCATGAAGCTGCAGTAGACTGGAAAGATGCCCAACGGTTATTTGGACCGAATTTAGAGGATCCATCACGACGAAATGTATAGGTAGCATAATACTTATCGGCATAATTATAGGTCCCACGAGCAAATGCAGATGCCATTGAACTGCTTCCCATTCCGGCAGTTATGGTAGCAGTGCCTGTTCCTAAATAAGGATTGTGTATCGTGTTATCCGGCAAGCTTGTATTTAGAATACCCTGATACTTCCAGCTCGACTCGGAAACTTCCTGGCCCAACATTGCCGTGATTTTGTGCAATCCGAAATCTTTCGCATACGTCAAATAATTTTTTACCTGCCAGAATAAATTCTCATTATGTTGCCAGGAATCTTTATTTATTTTATTTTCAGCAGTTCCATATTTAAAGGTAGGTAAGAAATGTTCGGCATTCGAACCTCCTTTATCCATTGCAAATTCAGTATGAAAAGTCAACCCTTTCATAATCGTTGCATCGAAATAGACATTGCCATTCAACGAAAAGCGATTTAGTAAATTATCTTCATCCAGTGCTTTAGCAATCGGGTTAATCCGCGAAGCAACACCTTCACGGCTTACACTGGTATAATTTCCGTTTATATCGTATATAGGTACATCCGGAGTTGATAACAAAGCAATATTCATAATTCCTGCCTCACTATCAACAAGTCCTAAGCGCTCATCGGTATTTGTATATGTTATATTAGTTCCCAATTTTAACCAGCTCTTCAATTGTGCATCCAAATTGGATCGAAATGAGAAACGTTTGAAATCAGTTCCCTTTACGGTACCTTGCTGTCCTAAATAGGAACCCGACACAAAGTACTTCACTTTATCAGTACCTCCCTGGGCACTAATGGTATGACTTTGCATAGGAGCTAATTGAAATACCGCATCCTGCCAGTTGGTACCATTGCCGAGCAATGATGGATCACGAAACTCAACACGTTGGTCACGTCCGGATGTTTCCGATGCCATATCATTGCTGTATTGGGCGAATTGTTTTAGATTCATGACATCCAGGCGTTTTGCCTGACGTTGAATGGCATACATCCCATCATACGAAAATTTTGCTTCACCCGCCTTACCACGTTTGGTCGTGATAAGTACAACACCATTCGAACCCTGGGATCCGTAAATTGCAGTAGCGGAAGCATCCTTTAAAATTTCCATGGAAACAATATCTGATGGATTAATGGTTGAAAGTGGGGAGATAGTAGAGACACTTCCGTTTCCTAATGCATCTGACAAACCGAAATCATGTCCTGACTTGTCTTTTACCTGAATAGGAACACCATCAATGACATAAAGTGGTTCGGCACCCGCGTTAATCGTATTTTGTCCACGCACACGAATTGAAACGGAAGAACCTGGAGCACCGGAAGTTTGTACAGCGGTAACCCCTGTGACACGACCTTGTAAAGCTTGATCCATATTCGTAATGATGGAACCTTTGATTTTGTCCTCACCTAAAGAAGCCGAAGATCCTGAAAGATCACTCTTTTTCATCGTACCATAACCAATTGCCACAACTTCATTCAACACATGCGCATCGGATTGAAGTCTGACATTAATGATCTTGTTTTTGGCAGTGATTTCTTGCTTTTCCATCCCAATGTATGAGAAAACAAGCGTGGAATTCGGGGTCGCATTTAAATTATACTTCCCGTTTGCATCTGTGGAAGTCCCGTTGGTTGTCCCTTTTACAAGTACGGTTACTCCGACTAACGGAGATCCATCACTTGCATCGGTCACAACTCCCGAAACAGAAAGAGTCTGCTGTGCAGAAACTAAGTATACTCCAAACAAGAGTAATACCGTAAGAAAAATGATTTTTCTTTTCATGGAATTAAATTTAATATTAGAAGGTTAATTGTTGTGCGAAATGACACATTCCGACTATACAAAAATAGACTAACATTTATAAATAAAACTATATTATTTTAGCTATATATGATACTTTTTCGACATCAAAATTAGAGATTTCGGGATCATAAGAATAACTAATTAAAACGACATAATGAATATTATACCTCGACTTTCAGAAAAGACATCGTTCATTCCGAAAAATACATTTAGTATATTTATGGAATCATTTTGATTCATTTCATTGTGTATGAAAGAATAAACAAACTTTAATGTTTATTCTCCGGTTCAAATTGAAAAGACAGCAATCAGGCATTAATTGATTAAAAATTATATTATTCATAGAAACAGAACAAACGATTTAAATTTTCATCGCAGGTAATTCCGTTTACGTTGTCCGGCTAAACAATCGAACTATCGGCACATATGACTTCCTGACATACGAAATGTATTAATCTGAACAGAACAGTATTCATTTATTGTAAAACAAATTCACCGCCACCCATCCCTGTTTTTAAATTTTTTCGAACCGGTGTCAAGATCCAACTTCAGCATAAAATATTTATTTTTTAGTGTACAGATGACTATTCCAGTAGTCTTAAATTATTCATTCAATTCATTCTAAGCTTCCCGATCATTTGTTGCTTAAAAAAAAATAAATTTGTTGTAAAGTCAAATATTTTAAGAAATAAAATCTAACATGCCAGGAAAATTTGCACACGAAGAAAACAGAATTGATCTTACACCCAGTACTGAAAAGAATATTCTTTAGCTCGAGGGGTTGTCAATATTTAGGTTCAACTGCTATTTAAATAATTCCTTGAGCTTGAGATTACACAATCTGAATCCCGAATGATCAAGCCACTGTTATTTTTACAGTTCAACCGGTTCCCGAACCAAAGCCAGGCATTACGTCAACACAAATATATCGTGGTCTGTGAAAGCAATGCACTTCTTAGTATCCATAGAAATATCCGCTAGGGAAAACCAACTTTGCATGATCCAAGTCGGAAATTCCCTGATTCGATAAACATAAAACTTAAAGGATAATTTCTTGATCCTAAATATTCCCGGTTAATTCTACTAAATCACTTTAAAACATCTGAACAAATGAGTTCACACTAGAAATAACAATTTAAGTAGTATTGATAGTTTGGATACTTTAAAGTACCGCTGGGCAGTTGAATAGTATGCCCTTTCTCATTTTATTTTGTATCCTGGTATGATTTGGACTTTTGTTTTATCTTTTTTAACCAATGTCGTTTAGTTCTGAATTTTAATTTAAAACAGCCTATTTGTCCGTCGGATGACGGATTGTGACTTAGAGTCCTTGTGGAAAGATTGTCAGGATAATAAAACCCACGTAGACACAAAAACACCAGGTTGCACAAGGAGATACCCTAACGAAACGATATTGATTCTTAAAGTAGAATAAAGTATTTTACGGAGTTTTATCAGGGTATTCCATTTTTTTGTTTGAACCGGATTTTCCGTCCGAATGGAGGCACTTAAGAAAAAACTTTGCCTGTTTTCAGGCGGTTTGCTTCGCCATTCGTCCGTCTTTTGTCCACATCCGGTTTCGATATAATCAATAGATAATCAATAGATAAACAAATAACAAGCAATTAATAACCATATTTTAATTAGATATTAATTATTAATTGCTTTGTTATTAATTTGAAATTAATTCAGTATTCTTTTTTAGGGAACAGGATTAGAACGAATTGTGGAGAAAAGGCGGACGAAAGAAGCAGCTTGTGATTCGTGACAAACAATTAGGGATGAACAATTGACGATAAACGATGGCGGAATAAGTAAGTATGTAGGGATCAAATCAAATATTTAAATACAACTTTACCAAATTAAAAGTGAACAACAATTCCGACTAGTAGGAATCTGAGATAAAAACAACAAATCGCAATGGATAGATTGCGTTTCGTAATCTAAAGTAATTCAACAATATTTAGTGTCTTATTTTAGTAAAGTAGTATAATTAGAGTATGTTTTTTTAGTCAAAAAGTTGTTTTAAAATTTGTATATATCATTGATATTTTGTATTTTAGCTAAAAAATAAACAAATATGAAACTCTACAATCAATTAAAGCTCCGTTTTGA
>Ga0302286_10000212_pt1 | contig 49282 bp, 38 predicted proteins | sample III_Fen_E2_3_FD_198765 | JGI IMG/M metagenome (GOLD analysis project Ga0302286, IMG submission 198765) | Peat permafrost microbial communities from Stordalen Mire near Abisko, Sweden - III_Fen_E2_3 | ecosystem: Environmental > Terrestrial > Soil > Wetlands > Permafrost | place: Sweden: Abisko...
AGAGTCAACTGGTGCACGCGAAACTTTCACATCTTTAATATCCACATCAATTGGCAGGTTCTTCTTTATCAATGGAACAGGTCCATACATGCGGACTAAATGAAAATGATAATACGCTTTTAAAAATTTAACTTCTGCAATCCATTGTTTCTTTTCTGTTTCTTCTAAATCAGGTACCGACCCGATTTTTTCAAGGAAGATGTTGCAATCACGCAAAGCTTTGTACATATTATCCCATTCGGAGTTGCCAATAGGGCTATTTGCATTTTGATATCCTCTGGCAATTTTCAACATGGTGTGATTGAAATAAGGAGCCGGAGATTCCGGTATTGCCCAGATTTCATCACCTCCCAGAATTGCAGGATTTTCTACTGCATTCCCATCATCAGGCATATATGAATAGCAAGTGTATAGGTATTTTTCAGCTTCTGAACGCATTGTAAAAGCATTATCAAGAGTCGCTATATTATCAGGTACTACATCTAAATATTTGCTGCAGGATATGCACCCCAAAATCAGGGTTAATACTCCTATAATCCATGTTTTTTTCATGTCTCTCTGCATCTTTAAATTATTTATTCAATCAATTAAAGGAGATGTTCAATCCCAGGTTAAAAACACGTTGAAGTGGATAGCCCAAACCATCACCTGCCATTTCAACATCCCAAAGCTTGAATCCACTGAATAGAAGCAAGTTAGTTCCACTCACATAAACTCTCAGATTAGACGTATGAATTTTATCTCTCAATCGTTTAGGTAAGGTATATCCTATTTCAAGTTGCTTAAACCGCAAAAATGCAGCATTGCGCATAAACCATGTACTCGGCTGTGAATTATTAGCTATAGTTGTTGTGCTAAGTCTTGGCCATGTTGCATATACATTCCGGTTATCTTCAGACCAATGGCTATCAGCATACGCCTGCAAAATCTGTGTTTCGTTCCGGAAAGGACTTGTATTCAACTGATAAGTAGATGTACTTCCTGAAGCCAAAACATTATCGGTTACTGTAAGCCAGAATGACTGATTGGCCGATCCTTGAAAGAATGCAGATAAATCAAAACTCTTATATCCCAAAGAGAATCCAAAACCATAGACAATCTCCGGAATAGTTGGATTACCGATTGGTACTTTATCCGCTTCTGTAATTTTTCCGTCACGATTAACATCGGTATATTTTATATCTCCACCTCCATAGGTTCCACCAAATTCCTGTTTCGGACAATTAGCAGCCTCTGCATCATCAACAAACAATCGTTCAGCAATATATCCGTAATTCTGCTGAAGTGACTGACCTATACGCGAACGATAACGTTCGGCATATTCCGGTTCATCAAAAACTTCATATTTACTGGTTGCATAAGTAAAGTTAGCTCTTGCCGAAGTCCAAAAATCTTTATTCCATACTTGCTGGTAATCCATTGAGATATCGATTCCCTTGCCGGATGCTTCACCAACATTTGCTTTCATTACATCCGACAAACCCATAGTCGTTGGAATAGCATCACGAGTCATTAATATGTTTTTACGATATTCAGTAAAGTACTCAGCAATGATATTTACCTTTTCCTTTAAGGTTAATTCCATCGCAAAATTCTGTTTGGTCGATGTTTCCCATGTGATATCATTATTAGCATATCTCGAAATGTAAACCCCATTTTTCGTTGTACCAAAGTCACGTCCAAAAGTAGCCGCCCGATCCGTTGAATTCATATTTACATTAGACAGATAAAAGAAACGGTCACTCGAACTACCAATCTGGTCATTTCCAACCAGCCCATAAGAATAACGCAACTTCAGGTTCGAGATAATTGGTTTCAAAGTCTTCCAGAATGCTTCATTAGAGATATTCCAGGCCAGACCTGCAGAAGGAAAGAACCCAAACCGGTTTTCTTTGGAGAAACGTTCACTCCCATTATAGCCAAAATTGAACTCTGAAAAATATCGGTTGTCGTACGAATATGTGGCACGTCCGGATATGCCTGTATTTCTGGAAGGTAATGATGACTGGAGATCTCCCGCATTAGCCAAAAGACTCTGACGAGCTACAAATACCAATAATCCGCTGACGGAATGTTTGTCTTTGAACGTACGGTTGTAATTTGCGGTACCTTCAAAATAAGAAGTAGACTGAAGATATTTTGTTCCCTCGTTATATCCCAGATATTCCGTACCATTCGTATTGATCTGAGAAATAACATATTTATCTGTTGTCCGATCATAACTGTCAACAGAGTACCAGAACGGGTTATAAAATCGACTTACATCGAAGCTTGACGTTCGGTTAACATTAGCCATTCCCCGAATTGAAAGTCCTTCGGTAAGAAACGACAAGTCCTGCTTGATTTCGAATTGCGCCAGCATCTGAGAACGACTTTGATCTTTATACCCTTTTACCATCTGCGCATAAGGATTTACATATTGACCTTTGTCGTAATTGCCAAACATGATATGTTGAACAAAATTGTGGGTTTCGTCAGTAGGATAATAGGCAGGGAAAAGCACCGGATTCGATTGCATAACCAATCGATACATGGCAGCACCTCCATTAATAGGCCCTGTATAATCATCAAAATTTCCACTCAGGCGAACCATTAATTCAGTTGTCTTGCTGACATTAATATTGACATTCGCACGCAAGGAATAATTTTTTAAATCAATGTTGTTATTGAAATTATTTCGGTTGTCAACCTTTAATACACCATTGTCCTTGCTAAAAGAACCTGCCACATAATAGCGGGCAATATCACCACCCCCGCTTATATTCAGGTTTGCCCGTTGGTTCATCGTATAATCTTTGAACAACATCTTTCGCCAGTCATTTGCTGGATAAACAAGTGAATTCATTCCAGCTTCCGTGTTTGCAATCTTTTCTTCGGAGTATGGAAGCATCCCCAATGGATTGCGGGTAAGAACAGCCTCATTGTTTAATTTCATATAGGTCACCGGGTCAGCAATATCAACATTTCGTGTTGGTGCAGATACTGAGTTTTCAAATCTCACGGAGATCTTTGCCGGCCCTTCTTTCCCTTGTTTGGTTGTCACCAAAATAACACCATTAGCACCACGAGCTCCATACAGCGCAGTGGCCGTTGCATCCTTCATAATTGAAAAACTTGCAATATCATCAGGCTGTAAGCGAGCCAGGTCTGTAGATGTTAACTCAATCCCATCAATAAGGATTAACGGATTGGTGTTTGTTCCAAAGGTGGTAATACCACGAACAAAAAAGTCTGCATTATCTTGCCCCGGTTCCCCGCTTCGCTGATAAGCAATGACCCCGGCCATACTTCCGGCCATCGCAGTTGTAAGATTGCTTGACGGAACTTTTAATTTGCCAGGATCAATGGTGGTAATAGACCCAATAACACTTCCTTTAGGCTGTTTTCCAAAAGCAACTGCAGTAAACTCTTCCAGTTCTTCTGTTTTGTCTTTCAACTTAACATTGATCTCTTTTTGATTTTTCACATCAACAATCTGACTTTCCATTCCAATGAAGGAAAAAACCAATTTGTCGGTTGATTTCGCATCAATCTTATAAGATCCATCATTATCGGTAATTACCCCACGGGAAGTTCCCACAACAGTAATTGTAACCCCGGGAAGAGCCTGGCCTGTAACATCGGTAACCTTTCCTTTAACAGAACTATTCTGTTGCATGGCTTCCTGTTCCTTAAGGAAAGTTGCTTTCTGAAGCTCATTCTCCTTGATTATAACAGCCTTATGAACAATCTCATAAGTTAAGTTTGTTCCTTTCAGGCATTGATCAAGAACCTCTTGTGCTGTCACATTCGCCATGTTAACACTTAAATCTTTAACATTACGTACTTCTTCAGTACTGTAAAAGAAATTAAACTCAGTCTGGTTCTTAATAGACCAAATTACCTGTTCAAGATCAACGTTGTTTAACTTAAGATTTAACCTGGCGGTTTGAGAATAGGTTAGATTTGTTCCAGCACTAACTTGTAAGACACTGGTAACAACAACAATCCATAGCAGTTTAATCATAATACACCATTTTAGCACTCCCCTTAAAAAGGGCGAATGCATCATGTCATTTTTTTCCATAAATTTGAAAGTTAGTATTACACATTAATATCCTGCTTACGCAGGGTTTCGGGCAGGAGATGTCGCAAGCATCTTCTGCTTTTTTTACTTCTTATTCTCCAAATAAAATTGTGTTCCCTTCTATTTCTATTTTTAGTTTTTTCGTTGATTTTATAATATCCAAAATCTGATTGATCTCACCATATCGATCAAGACTTCCACTAAATCGTAAATTCTTTACCGAAGAATCCCGGTAAACCACATCAGCAGAGTACCATCTGGTTAAAGTAATCATGATATCTTCAAGCCGGCTATCGTAAAAATTTAAACGTCCGTCTTTCCAGCCGGTATAGAGATTGACATCAACTTTCCGTATTTCAGTTTGCCCGCTTTTTACATCAAAAGCAGCCTGCTCCTCTGGTTTTAGTAGCTTTGTCTCAGAACTCCCTGGTATATTTAGCTTTACACTGCCATTAACCAGCGTCGTAAAAATCTTTCCGGTATTTGCATAGGCATTTAAATTGAATGAGGTTCCTAAAACTTCCACACTCATTCCCGCCAATTTTACGATAAAAGGTTTTTTGGCGTCTTTTGTTACTTCAAAATAAGCTTCTCCGGATAGTTCAATTTCACGGGTATTTCCGGCAAAATGAACAGGATATCTCATCTGGCTTTCAGCATTCAAAAAAACATGTGTTCCATCAGCAAGAACCAGATTATATTCTCCCCCTTGTGGAATTTTTACCGTATTGTAGATATTCTCAGTAATGGATTTCCCACTATTCTTCGAGTAATTAAGACTTTGAGCTCCTCTTTCAATCATGGTTCCATCTTTCTCGGTAATTGCCAGTTGATCTAAAGAATCAAGCATTACCGATTTCCCATCATCTAGTACAAGGATTGCTCTCGGTTTTCCCGGTAGAATTTCATGAACCTGAACAACTTTGTTTTCCACTAATTCCCGGGATTGAAAATAAATGGAAAATCCTCCAACAACCATTATTGGAATAAGAATAGCTGCAGCCCAACCCAAAACCTTTCTGATTTTTACAATTTTGGACGACCGTTCAATTTTGTCATTAAGTCTTTCCCAACCAGCCAGAACATCAATATCTTGAAAATTGGAATTTCGGTTCCTGAAGTTTTCAGAATTCCTAATCTGGTTATAAAGAAGCTCATTCTCCGGCTGCTCTTTAATCCACGACGAGAGTTTGCTCGTTTCCTCTGCATTCAGTTCCCCACAAACTTCTTTTGAAATTAGTTCAACAACGTTTTTATAATGCTGATAATCAATCATCTTAATCTTTAAAATTAATTTATCTCTACAGTCTTTCCAATCAACATTAGCTTAAACACATAAATTGGGAAATAGGGTGACAAGAATTTGTAGATTTATTGAAGTAAATGCCAGTTAGCTATTCAGCAAACTCGAAAAAGATAAAGAGGGAAAGTAATAACTTGGATCTGAATGATTCCGGAAATTAGATAAATCTACTGCTGGCAAAATGTAACATAAAAAGGATAAAGATGTTTTCCTTCAATTCCAGTCGCAGGGACGCATATGCCCTTAATTTAATTGTTTTTACTGTATTAATGGAAATGCTTAATTCTTCTGCTATTTCCTGATTCTTTAGTCCGTCAAGAGATAGTTCAATCACTCGTTGCGCCTGCGGAGGCAATACCCGGATCGCATCAAAAATAATAGAATAAGTTTCCTCTTCGATCAGGTTATCCCTTAGAAAAATTTCAGATTTCATTTTTTCAAGCTCAATTTTTTGCCTCAGTTCTCTATCGCGCAAATAATTAAGGCTCCGATCTTTAATATACTTATACAAATACGATTTGGCTGAACTTTCAGAATTAAAATCATCGCTCTTGTTCCACAAATACAAAAACGCATCCTGTACGATATCCTGTGAAACAGCCGGATCTTTCAGATATTTATTCGCAAATAAACAAAATGAAGTATAGTAACTTTCAAAAAAAAATTTAAAAGCCTGTTTGTTTGTGTTCTGATTAAATAAAGAATTATCTGATTCCATTGGAATAAACTGTGGATCAAAATTAGGAATATCTTTCATTAATCAAACAAGAAACTATATCAGTAATAATTGGATTCCCTCCTTAAAATTTCCTATTTTCGTACCACCAATGAACATAGGATAAAAGGAAAAATTTTAACCATTTCCAGGCAGTATCCACAAAACATTGCATCACTTAAAGCGTTATGCTTTTGACCTTTTACAAAAACACCATGTTTAAACTGTTTCTATATCCAATTTCTGCACTATACGGTTTAATTATTTCGATACGGAATCTTCTGTACGACTACAAAATATTCAAATCAACTGATTTTGAAATTCCGGTTATCTCTATTGGAAACATTACCGTTGGAGGAACCGGAAAAACTCCTCATACCGAATATCTGGTTGAGCTACTCAGCAAGCAATTTGCTGTTACCACCATCAGCCGTGGATACAAACGTAAAACCAAAGGATATCAGGAGGTGAAAACCGACTCGCTGGCAACAACCGTTGGTGACGAACCGCTACAGATTAAATCGAAATTTAAAGATATTCAGGTAATTGTTGACGAAAAAAGGGTTCATGCCATTAAGAAAATTCAATCACAGGATCCTGCCCAGTTGCCCGATGTAATCCTGCTCGACGACGCTTTTCAGCATCGAAGTGTAAATGCCGGAATCAATATTCTGCTGATCGATTTTAACCGCCCCATCGACAAAGATCAGCTACTTCCGGTTGGCCGTTTGCGTGAGCACAAGTGGCAAATGCGCCGGGCAAATATGATTATCTATACTAAATGTCCTCAGGAAATTTCGCCAATTACCCGGCGTATCATCATGAAGGATGTATATCTGCGCCCCTATCAAACCCTGTTCTTCACCACCATGGTATATCAGGCTCCTTGTCCGATTTTTCCTGAAGATGCAATACCCACTCCAAATCTGGGTTCCGTAAATCTAAGCATTTTGCTGGTTACCGGAATTGCCAATCCGGAGCACCTGCATAAATACCTAAAATCATATTCCGACGACATTACCATTTTAAAATATCCCGATCATCACAATTTTGCTTCAGCCAATATTCACCAGATTGAACAAAAATTTGCCGGAATTGAAGCCGAACACAAAATTATCATTACTACAGAAAAAGACTCCATGCGACTGAAAGATATGGATTTACCCTTATCTTTGAAGCAATATTCATTCTATATCCCATTAAAGATAAAATTCCTTGACAGTGAAGGGAAAAATTTCAATGATAAAATTGTGACCTATGTTAGAGAAAATAAAAGCAACCGCGACCTTTATAAACGAAAGAGTAAAAAAGCCAATTGATGCTGGTATCATTTTAGGTTCAGGCCTTGGCGGACTCGTTAACGAAATTGAAATTGAGCTTACCATTCCCTACGCTCAGATTCCTGATTTTCCGGTTTCAACCGTAGAAGGTCATTCCGGTCAGCTAATCATTGGCAAGCTGGGTGGAAAAACAGTAATGGCTATGCAAGGCCGGTTTCATTACTACGAAGGTTATTCGATGAAGGAAGTTACGTTTCCTGTTCGGGTAATGAAGTTAATGGGAATCAACACCTTGTTTGTTTCAAATGCATCAGGAGGATTAAATCCAACCTACAAAGTAGGCGATGTAATTATCATTTCCGATCATATCAACATGTTTCCGGAACATCCGTTACGTGGGAAAAACATCAACGAATTAGGAACCCGATTCCCGGATATGAGCAAAACGTACGATACTCACCTGCGCAACAAAGCCAAAGCAATTGCCCTGAAAAATGACATTACAGTAAAAGAAGGTATTTATGTAGGCGTTTCAGGACCAACCTTCGAAACACCGGCTGAATATCTGATGTTCCGTCATTTAGGCGCAGATATCGTTGGAATGTCAACTGTTCCTGAAGTGATTGTTGCCCGTCATATGGACATGACTGTTTTCGGAATTTCAATTGTGACCGATAGCGGTGTTCCCGGACAAATCGTTGAAATCTCACACGAAGAAGTTCAGGAAGTTGCCATGAAAGCAGAACCTCACATGACATTAATTCTGAAAGAACTGGTCGCAGGATTGTAAAAATAAAATTGCGATCTGACAGAATTACTTATCTCATTATGCCAGAATAATTTCCGGATCAATATTTAGTTTCTGATGTAAAAGCCTGGCAACCTTTAAGGTTGGCTCGCTTTTACCATTCAGATATTCACTCACCCGACTTGGGCTAACCCCCAACAAATCGGCCAAGGCCTTTTGTGAAATTTGCATCTCTGCCATCCGAATTCGAATAACAGAAGCTAATGACGGTTTCTGGATTGGATGATAACGTTCTTCATATTCTGCAACCAGATCTGATAACAGATCAAGTTCAACAAAATTCTGATCCCCGGAATCAGTTTCATTTCCAACGACCTGAAGCAACTCTTCCACGCGACCTATTGTTTTTTGATATTGGTTTTCATCTTTTATTTCTGCCATAAATTATTTTTTAAATTAAACTGCAATTAATTTTCTCATATTCAGAATGAGTTCCAATAAAACGGATATAAACCTTTTGTGAGGCAAAAATAACAATTGCAACCAACCGGTAATGATTCCCCTTTATATTGAAAACGAATCGGTTATTCCCGACATAATCAGAAGAACCAAAAGACTTCTTTATATCACTCAAACTATGCCATTCTGATTTGGAAGTTTTGTGATACCAGTCCTGTAAAGCTGATTTTACATCTGGATACAGATCTGAAAATTCCTGAATCTTTCGAAAAGTTACAATTCTCATTACTGGAATAAAATTCCAAAATAAGAAATTATATTCTAAATAACAAAACAATCGATCTTCAAATTTTTACAGCTGGCCTGTATGAAGATTCAGTTTTTGTTTGTTATTTAAGGTCAAATTTAGAACATTCAAGATGACTACATTCCCTACTTTTTCTGACATTGAGAAAGCTCACGAACGAATCCGTCCGTTTATTCACAAAACCCCGGTTTTAAATTCACAAAGCATCAATCGGATCGTTGGTGCTGAATTATTTTTCAAATGCGAGAATCTTCAAAAAGTAGGGGCTTTTAAATTCCGCGGAGCATGTAATTCGGTGTTCTCGCTAAGCGACGACGAAGCCCGAAACGGGGTGTGTACCCATTCGTCTGGGAACCATGCCGCAGCTTTGGCTTTAGCCGCACGAATGCGTGGAATACCAGCCTATATTGTAATGCCCGAAAATGCTCCGGAAATAAAAAAAGCCGCGGTCGCCGGTTACGGTGCTCAAATAACCTTTTGTACGTCGACTCTGGAAGCCAGGGAATCTACGGTCAGAAAAGTAGCTGCCCAGACCGGTGCTACAGAAATACATCCGTACAATAATTTCAACGTCATTTGTGGGCAAGGAACTGCGGCTAAAGAACTGATCGAAGAAATTGAAATGCTGGAGGTGGTAATGTCCCCGGTTGGTGGAGGTGGTTTATTAAGCGGAACTGCAATTGCGACCAAAGCATTAATGCCCAATGCCCGGGTTATTGCAGGCGAACCTGCAGGTGCCGACGACGCTTTCCGTTCATTCTATGCCCAAACATTATTACCTTCAATTTCACCGAGAACCATTGCCGATGGACTACTTACTTCGCTGGGGAGCCTGACATTTCCAATTATTCTGAAGAATGTTGATCTGATTGTAACGGTATCCGAAGACGAAATCGTAGCAGCTATGCGGATGATCTGGGAACGCATGAAAATCATTATCGAACCTTCATCGGCCGTTCCTTTTGCAGCCATTCTGGCAAATAAACTTGACATTAAGGGTAAAAGAATAGGTATTATTCTGAGCGGTGGAAATGTTGATTTAGGAAAATTACCATTCTAATAGCTACAGCATTGGACTCAGAATTCGTGAAAACGATTCTTTAATTTTATTCATTCGGGGGCGTTTGATCCATTCAGCCAAAACCACTTCTTCACTTTGTGACTGATCTTCACGGAACTGTTCGGTCAGAACTCCAGCTATTTCTTCGTCGTAAATCATGGCATTCACCTCAAAATTGGTTTCAAGACTTCGGAAATCAAGATTTGCAGTTCCCACCGAAGAGAAAAGTCCATCCACCACAATCACCTTACTGTGAATAAACCCTGCCCGAAAGAAGTAAATTTTAACACCTGCTTCCAGCAACTCTTCAATGTATGAATTGGTTCCCCATTTGGGAGTAATCGCATCAGACATGCCCGGAACAATAATGCGAACATCAATTCCACCAAGAGCCGATGTTTTAAGAGCGGTCACGATATCAGCCGGAGGCATCAGGTATGGCGATGAGATATACACATATTCAGTAGCCGAAGCTATAGCAGCAAAATAAGCCTGTCCAATACTTTCCCAATCCGAATCGGGACCACTGGCCGACATTTGCACCAATTTTCCGGTTCCTGAAGTAAACGGTCGAAAATATTTCTTGCCTTTCAAAACTTCTTTTGAAACAAAATACCAGTCGGCCATAAAGATGATTTGTAATGCAGTAGCCGCACCTCCCGTCACTTTCAGATGTGTATCGCGCCAGGTACCGATTCCCGGAATTCCATCCTGATACCGATCGGCAAAATTCAATCCCCCGACAAAGGCTGTTGTTCCATCAACAACCAGAATCTTACGGTGATTTCGGTAATTAACTTTGGAGGTCAGCATTGGATAACGAACCCGCATAAAACAATCGACTTTTATCCCGGCATCGGTCATGGAACGCAAAAACTTACGGTTAAGCTTCCAACTGCCCACATCGTCGTAGATAAACCGAACCTCAACTCCTTCCTGAGCTTTTCGAATAAGCAACTCACGCAAATAGTTTCCAATTTTATCATCTTCAACAATGTAATATTCCAGATGGATATGATGTTTGGCCTGTTCAATTGCATTGAATATTGCAGGAAATGTTTCAGCTCCGTTATGCAGAACCCGAACGGTATTGTTGTTGGTCAGAATAGCATTTGAATTGGATAGCAACAGATTCATTAAATGCTTCTTCGAATACAAACGATCGCTGATTTTAAAATGATTCTCCGGAAGAGTATCCAGTTGCTGAACCGTCAACTTTCGCAACTTCTCCAAATCCTTTAGTCCTTTGCGCGAGTACATCTTTGTCTTTCTGTATTCCTGTCCAAAAAACAGGTAGATCACAATTCCGGCAAAAGGAAGGAGCACCAGAACCAAAACCCAACTGATTGTTTTAACCGGATTTCTATTTTCAAGAATGATCAGCACTGCAATAAATACAACCGTCAGGAAATAAATGATAGTGACCAGACTTGGTAATGATTTCCAAATATCAAACAAAATGCTCATGCGTTTTCGGTTCTGTTAAGTGCGACTAAATTTCATAAAAAATAAAGTTAAAAACAAGAACAACAAAAACAGATGTACGGTTCGAATCTTTATTAATTCTTTGACACGAATTCAAAAACGAAAATATTCAGGTTAGTTTCTCCTCAACACATGCAACCGACAATCGTCCAAGGTCTCAAAGGCGATTGTTTGTCTGGATATTTTTGGAGCCTCGACACCTTTTCCAAAGAACTGGTTCCCGGTATATACAAAGGCTTCATCCCACAGATCCATTTTCAGAAAACTGTTCAGCAGTTGACTCCCGCCCTCAACGATGAGCGAAAGAACATCCCGTTTATAGAGCTCTGAGAGTAATTGAGGCAAAATATTCTGACTAAAATCCAGCCGGATATAATTCAGGTTCTCCTGATCCTGCATATCCGCTTCCGTAAAAACTAAGGTTGGAACCGTACGATCAAAAATATGCAGGTTCGCATCCAGACGGGCTGTCCGGTCAATCACAATTCGGATTGGTTGATTACCGATCCATTCACGTACCGTTAACGAAGGATTATCGTAAGCAGCAGTATTTGTTCCAATCAGAATAGCCGATTCCTCAGCACGTTGTTTGTGTACCAAACGCTTGGCCAGACTGTTTGTAATCCAGCTTGGGTGTTGAGTCTCGGTGCGATCGGTATCAATAAAACCATCAAGAGTCTGAGCCCATTTAAGAATAATGAAAGGACGATTTTGTTCGTGGAAAGTAAAAAAACGACGATTCAGATTTCGACATTCCTGTTCCAATAGCCCAACCGTCACTTCAATGCCAGCTTGTTTCATCCGATCGATACCTTTTCCGGCAACTTTGGCAAATGGGTCAATCATTCCAATTACAACCCGCGGAATCCGGTTTTCAATAATCAGATCGCAGCAAGGAGGAGTTTTTCCGAAATGAGCACAAGGTTCAAGCGAAACATACAGCGTTGATTCAATAAGCATCTCCGGATTCTTTACCGAGCGAATCGCATTCACTTCAGCATGAGCCTCTCCATACTTCCGATGGTAACCTTCACCTATTATTACTCCTTCGTGTACAATTACGCAACCAACCATCGGATTGGGAGCCACATCGCCCATTCCCAAAAGAGCAAGCTCAAGGCATCGTTGCATAAAAATAACAGGAGTACTCATCATCGAAAAAATTAACTTTGCCAAAAATACAATAAATGAGAGCAGTCATCGCATCCATACGTAAAGAATTGACAGGAATTTTTCGACCCGAAGAAATTGACAGTCTGATCTTTCTGATCTTCGAAAAGTTAAAAGGATATTCACGGACTCAGTTTATACTGGCTCAGGATGAAGAGCTTACCAGCGAAGACCGGCAGAAAATCAATGCCATTGTTGGGCGGTTGGTACAACATGAACCTATCCAATATATTCTAGGAGAAACTGAGTTTTACGGCTTGACCTTCTCGACTATCCCTGGAGTACTGATTCCTCGCCCAGAAACCGAAGAACTGGTTCAATGGATTATTAAAGAAAATACGATTTCATCGCCCTCAATTCTTGATATTGGTGCCGGTTCCGGATGTATTGCCATTGCCTTGAAAAAGAATATCGCACAGGCAAATGTGCTGGCCTGCGACATTTCTCCCGTTTGTATAGCTACTGCGAAAAAAAATGCAGAGAAAAACACTGTTCCAGTTTCCTTTCTCGAATTCGATATTTTGAAACAAACTCCACCTCAAAACTTTCCGGAACTGGACATCATCGTGAGCAATCCGCCCTATGTAAGGGAGACCGAAAAAATGTTAATGGAGAAAAATGTACTGAACTATGAGCCCGGACTCGCATTGTTTGTTCCGGATAGCGACCCCTTACTATTTTATCGGCAAATCGCTGATTTTGCACTGGTTCATCTGAAAAATAATGGCCGGCTGTACTTCGAGATTAATGAAGCATTTGGAATTGAATGTTGCACCATGCTTCAGCGGAAAGGCTTCTCGAAAGTAAACCTTCAAAAAGATATGAATACGAAAGACCGAATGGTCGGTTGTATATTAGTCAGATCTTAATCATACCAGCATAACAATACAAATCACAACAGACATAATTGATTGGAGAAAAATCTCTGCAATCGAAAAATTACGTACTTTTAGATATCTTTAAATGCGTTCACAGAGCCAGCCGATACGGCTTTCCCGTTTACAAACAGCCCTGTCGAACAAATAAAAAGACAGAACTTAAACCACAATTGTTTGAAACAGTTTTTTGTATATATACTTCTGTTGTTAAATCTGATAGCTGTATTTGCATTGGGCATTGCTTCAATTTCGGTGTTTCTAAGCCCTGAAAAATTTTGGTTTACGGCTCTGTTTGGAATGGCTTTCCCTTATCTGCTGGTTGTTAATATTGTATTTGTCGTTTTATGGATTTTCATAAAACCCAAGTTCATGCTTCTTTCTATCCTGGTCATGCTGGCCAGCTATCCACATATATGTAATTACCTGCAGTTATCGGGAAAAAAAACGTTGGAAAAAGGAATCCGGATTACCAGCTACAATGTCAGGTATTTCATGGGAGCCAGCGAATTTCCCAATAAGGAAAATGCAGATCATATCCTCAACTTCTTACAACAAAACAATGCAGATATTATTTGTCTTCAAGAGGTTCGTCTCAACAAACGACAAATTTTTGATATTGATAATCTGAAACTTCAGCAGATTGCCCACATGCAATTGGCGCACAACAGCTATGAAGGAGGACAACTAACAATGACCCGATTCCCAATCCTGAATATGGGAGAAATCAGGTTTAAAGGATCCGGGAATATGATCATTTTTACAGATCTGCTTATCAACAAGGACACGGTACGGGTTTACAACTGTCACTTACAATCCTATCGACTTCGTTCAACCGAGATTAACTCCATCGACTCTATTGAATTTGATAATAACCCCAAAAACAAAGATCGAATCAGGGATTTAAGTGTGAAATTCAAAAAAGCATTGATCAAAAGGGCAGAGCAGGCAACCACACTTCATGAACATATCAAAGGATGTCCTTATCCGGTTGTTGTATGTGGTGACTTTAACGATACTCCGGTTTCATTCACCTACCGAACCGTTCGCGGTGATCTCGAAGACTCATTTGAGCAATCCGGGAAAGGAACGGCAAATACTTATAACGGCAAATTACCGTCGTTCCGAATCGACTATATCCTTCATAGTCCGAAGTACGCCAGTTATAACTTTGAAGTGTCAACACTTAACCACTCCGATCATTATCCGATCAGTTGTGATTTGTTCCCTGCAGAGAAAAGTAAGCAGTCGCAAAAATAGCTTTCAGAAAAAGAAAACGGCTAAAACAATCTCTTCCGTTTCAGCAAATACGTGTATAAAACATGCTTAAAGTCTTCATTGATATCGGCTTCCGATAAATCAATATGATATTGACCGCAACGTACCCGCATTTCTTCAAAATAGTCAGAAACAGCCTTTTGATAATTGTTTTTTAAATCATGAGGCGAAACTTTGAGGTGTTCCCCGGTCTCCAGATCGACAAATCGGGTAGGCTGATTTCGGAAGTCGAATTCCCGTTCCTTCTGGTGATCGGTCACATGAAAAAGCAGAACTTCGTGTTTATTGTATTTTAGATGTTGCAAAGCCTCGAACAATTCATCAGACTTTGCATGATCAATCAAATCGCAAAACAAGATTACCAACGAACGCTTGTGAATATTCTCAGCAATCATGTGCAAAGCATCAACCGTATTCGTTCTTTTATTCAATTGGGTCTGTTCCTGTCGGAGAAGTCCAGACAATTCGTTGTATAGTAAATCGATGTGAACTGAAGACAAGCGAGCTTCCGAGTGAAATTCAACATCATTGGAGAAAAGTGAAAGACCAACAGCATCGCGTTGCCGGCGAAGCAGGTATATAATTGCAGCAGCCGAATACACCGAAAATGCCAGTTTATTACTTCGTGAAGGTTTCCCTTTTTCAAAGGGAAAAAGCATCGAAGATGAAGTATCAATCACCAACTGACAGCGAAGGTTTGTTTCTTCTTCGAATTGTTTTACAAATAAGCGATCGGTACGTGCCAGTAGTTTCCAATCCAGATGTTTAGTCGATTCTCCGGTATTGTAAAGCCGGTGTTCGGCAAATTCAGCCGAAAATCCATGAAACGGACTTCGATGAAGACCGGTAATAAAACCTTCGACCACCTCCCGTGAAATAAATTCGAGGTTATCAAATTGCTGGAGTTCCTGTATATCGAGTAGATTGTTCAATGAATCAGACGTTAGTTGTTCGTAACAAAAGTAGTCATTTAAGGATCATCCATTGTTAAGTATTGCAAGCCAAAAATAAAAAAGGCATAAGAAACATTGCTTCTTATGCCTTCCCTTTCTGATAGTATTTTCTATAAAATGCTGTCAATTTTTGATAAAAGTGCGGTTTTTGGTGCTGCACCAACATGTTTGTCAACCACTTCACCATTCTTAAAGAATAAGATTGTTGGAATGTTACGAATCCCAAATTTAGTTGCGATTCCGGGATTACTATCCACATCAACTTTTCCAACCACCAGCTTTCCAGCATATTCTTCTGAAATTTCCTGAACAATTGGAGCAATCATACGACATGGTCCACACCATTCTGCCCAAAAGTCAACAAGAACCGGCTTATCTGCCTGAAGAACTAATTCTTCATAGTTTGCATCAGTAATTTCTAAAGCCATTGTAATATATTTTTAAAGTTAATACTCTTACAAATTTCAAAATCGCCCCAAAATTAGCCTAATTAATTTTAAAAGCAAGATCATCATGTTTTTCAGTATAGGCAAGTAACTCATCTGTGATTTCGATCCTTGTATTCCTTGAAAACAAGTTAACTACCATTTTTGTTTCCGGATCCCAGATATCAAAGCGCAACAATGACTTTCCTTTCGTATCGGAAGTCATTCGCTCGAGATCGGAAACCAACTCCTTTGTGACAGCATATAAAGGAACCTTAAGCGTAATACTCCTGAAATATTTTTCGCGCACCTCATCCATCAATTCAATTTTGCTCACTTTAAATTCGAGTTGTTCGCCACCAAACCGGTTTTGAACGGCTCCTTTCACCATCAGATAAAGCCCTTGTTTGCAATATTTGCTAAACTCGACATAGTCTTTTGAGAAAAAGAACATTTTGTATGAATCGGTGTAGTCGGTCAGAACCATAAAACAGAAAGGTTTTCCATTTTTACTGAAAGCTTCCCGGGCTTCGGTTACCATTCCAATAAAAGTCATCTCATGACCTTTTAAAGCCTCAATATTGTTGTTTAAATCTTTAATCGAAAGATCCCGGCTTGCCAGTGTTGCAATTTCAACTTTGTATTTATCCAATGGATGCGAAGTCAGATATACACCAACCAAAGCCTTCTCTTTCTCAAGCAGAACCAGATCAGCCCATTCGGGAACCATTGCCGGTTCCGGCTTTTGAACCGATTGATTTGACATCTCTTCACCAAAAAGCGAAAGGGTAACATTGTTGCTTTCGTATTGCATTTTATTGCCATACCGGATCAGCTTCTCAATAAAACTCTGGTCACTGTCATCCGGAGCAAAAAACTGACTTCGTGTGTATTTCTTAAATGAATCGAATGCTCCGGCCATAGCCAAAGCTTCCAGGTTTTTCTTATTAACCGACTGTAAATTTACCCGTTCAACGAAATCATAAATGTCAATAAATTCACCACCATGGCGGGCTTTAATAACATCTTGAACCGCTCCCTCTCCAACACCTTTGATGGCAGCCATTCCAAAACGAATATTGCCGGCTTTGTTTACCGTAAACTTACCGTAACTTTCGCTCACGTCCGGACCAAGTACATTCATGCCCATTCGCTTGCACTCTTCCATCAACTTCGTGATTTCAGTGATGTTGCTAAGGTTTCGGCTCATGTTAGCAGCCATAAACTCAGCAGGATAATGAGCTTTCAAATAGCCAGTCTGGTATGCAACTGCCGCATAACAAACTGCATGAGACTTGTTAAATGCATAACTGGCAAATGCTTCCCAGTCTTTCCAAATCTTGTCGACCAACTTGTCCGGATCCTTACCATCTTTTTTACAGCCGTCAACGAATCCTGGATTATTCAAACAACCTTCATGAAACTTAACTTTCAACTTGTCCATCATGTAGATTTGCTTCTTTCCCATTGCCTTACGCAAGGTATCCGAGTCTCCACGAGAGAAACCGCCAAGAGCTCTTGACTGAAGCATCACCTGTTCCTGATACACGGTAATTCCGTAGGTATCATTCAGATATGGTTCCATCAGCGGACTATCGTATTCTATTTTTTCCTGTCCAAGTTTCCGTTTAATAAAAGAAGGAATGTAATCCATTGGGCCTGGACGATAAAGGGCATTCATGGCCACTAGATCTTCAAATCGACTTGGTTTTAAGTTGCGGAGATGTTTTTTCATTCCGGGCGACTCAAACTGGAATATACCAGTTGTATCGCCGTTACAGAAAAGCTCATAAGTAAGTGGGTCATTTTCGGGAAGATGATCCATATCAACGGTTATTCCACGCGAAAGCTTGACATTCTCAATAGTCTCTTTGATGATGGATAGTGTTTTCAACCCGAGAAAATCCATCTTTAGCAAGCCGATATCTTCTACAAAATGTCCGTCATACTGAGTCGTCAGAAGATTATCGTCATCCTTGGTCGGCATTACCGGGATATGATCGGTAAGCGTATCACGGCTAATCAGAATTCCGCAGGCATGAATACCAGTCTGACGAACCGAACCTTCAAGCGTCTGCGCAAACTTCATGGTCGTGCGGATCAACTCGTTGGGCGAATCCAACTCCTGCTTTAACTCCGGACTATCTTTAAAGGCAATTGCAAAATTCATTTTAGGTGCATCCGGAACCAGTTTGGTCAAACGATCAGCTTCCTGAAGCGGCAATTTCAGCACCCGAGCCACATCTTTAATGGCCGATTTTGTAGCCATTGTACCGAACGTACAAATGTGCGAAACTTTGTCGTTCCCGTATTTTTTGGTCACATACTCGAGTACTTTCTGACGGCCGTCATCATCAAAATCGATATCGACATCAGGCATCGAAATACGGTCAGGATTCAGAAACCTTTCAAACAGCAAATTGTATTTCATTGGATCGATGTTGGTGATCCCTACACAGTAAGAAACAACAGAACCCGCTGCCGAACCACGTCCCGGACCGACCAGAACACCCATACGCCGGGCTTCGTTGATGAAATCCTGAACAATCAGAAAGTAACCCGGAAATCCCATAGTTTTGATGACATTCAGCTCAAAATCAACCCGTTCCTGAACATCCTCTGCACATGATTCTCCATAACGAGATTTAACCCCACTCCAGGCCAACTGTGACAAATAATCAGCTTCAAACTTAACCCGAAGAACTTTGTTATATCCCCCCAGACGATCGAAAGCTTCTTGTCCGAATTCTTCGATCAACATTGCCTCCGTATATTGGACAGTATAATCTTCTTCTTTCCCAAACGCCTCAGGAATAGGGAATGCCGGCATAATTGGGGAAGAATTCAGTTCATATAATTCAACTTTATCTGCAATTTCCTGTGTATTCGCAAGTGATTCAGGAATATCGGCAAACAATTGACTCATCTCAGCCGTGGTTTTAAACCACTCTTGTTTGGTATACCGCATTCGGGTAGGATCATCCAAGTCTTTACCCGTATTTAAGCAGATGAGCAAATCGTGAGCGTCTGCATCTTCCTGATTGATGAAGTGAGTATCATTGGTACAGATCACCTTCACTTCGTGTTTTTTAGCCAGTTCCAGGATTTTGGCATTCACCAGCACCTGATTTTCATATACATTCTGGCGCATCTCCAGCGATTCGGATGGATGCCTTTGCAATTCCAGATAATAGTCTTCTCCAAAAACCGATTTGAACCACTGAATCGTATCTTCAGCATCTTCAATTTTTCCGGCCATGATATGCTGAGGCACTTCTCCTCCCAAACAGGCCGATGAAACAATCAATCCTTCGTGGTATTGCTCAAGAATTTCTTTATCGATACGAGGTTTGTAATAAAAACCTTCGGTATAAGCCAATGAAACCAGTTTCAACAAATTGCGGTAGCCAACCAGATTCTTAGCCAGCAAAATCAAGTGGTATCCCGAACGGTCGACCTTTGCATCCTTCTTGTTGTGACGCGACTGCTCAGCCACGTAGACTTCGCAACCTAAAATAGGTTTGACTCCCTCTTTTTTACAAACATCGTAAAACTCTTTGATGCCAAACATGTTCCCATGATCGGTCAATGCCAAAGCGGTCATGCCATCGCCTTTGGCTTTTGCAATCAAGCCTTTCACGCTTGCTGCCCCATCTAAAATGGAGTATTGTGAGTGGACATGTAAATGTGTAAAAGGAATCATAACAATGAGTTAACAGAATGATTTTGCTGTCTGAACGCGAACCATTCAGAAAAACAAAATTACCATTTTCACTGCCGTAATTAAGGATTGTTGATAAAAATTGAGAAAGAATGATTTTACAGGTCACCGTGACATGTCCGCCTGTTCATAACCCATTTTAAACGATGTGCTAACCGTCAATAAATACAAATAAATTGAAATGTTTCCGTGAAAGTATAGTACCTGATTGTGCTAAAATTCAAAAGGACACCTTTTGGCCTATTTCAATCCTGAAATCAAAATCTGTTCGTTGCCCATAATAATCGAAGGTTTGAGTTCTGGATTCATCCAACGTAAAAGCCATTCCATATCTTTTAAGGTTACAACCACACAACCGGAACTGGAATTCGGAACATCGCCAATACTCAAATGAAGAAAAATTGCACTGCCCATACCTTTAACTACCGGATTCATATTGTATTCGATGGCCATGCAATATTTATATTCATCGCTGTTAATCTTTAGATTTTCGAAAGAACCAGCCTGAGTTGTTCCTCGCACATAACGGTTATAATCCGATGAATTAGGATCATCAATCCATTTGTCATCCCGGGTAGTTTGAATAAATGGCATTCGGGTATTAACCTCTTTTTCATAACAGAAAAGCTGTCCTAGTCGAAATACGCCAGTTGGCGATTTGTGATCGCCCTCCCGTTTTTCATTTGGAGCAGCAAAACCATTACGACCTATGCCTACAGCTATTGAAGCAGAAGCAGCAACCCACTTATTATCCTTTTTTTCCATAGCCAGTAAGGTGGCAGAATTACTCTCGGGAGTTTCGTTAAAAACCACCAGTAATTGACCTATGCCATCCAATAACGCTGCATTTTCTTTTACAACAGAACGTGCTTTATTTACCGAGCCGTCAGATTCGCCACCACGAGCCCAATAGCCCGTCAAACAAATTACCAGACAAGGTAACAAAAACATATAGAATCCCAGTTTAGCCATCGGTTAAATATATATCAATTTGACACTTTTAAATCTCTTCCAATAGCATAATGATCATCTATTGGCCACTCACATGTTCGCAAAGATAAAAAAAGGATTGAAATAGACTTATTCTACATTAAAAACGTTCTTCGCTGTAACGATTCCGAAATCAAATCGTCTTATGTAGAGTATTTCAGAATAACAGAAACAGAAAACAGAACAATATCGTTGAATTACCGGCAAAAACTAAGAAGCAATAAACGTCAAACTAAATTTTAGATCATTTTACAGGATAAAATCGGTCGTTCATCGAAAAAACCAGAGGTACTTAAACATTTTTAACAAATTTTGTTCTCGAAAACAAGCAGAAAACAAAGCCATGATTAAATTAAACAACATTCACAAATCCTATGAAATGGGAAACAACAGTCTCCATGTTCTTAAGGGCATCGACCTTCATATCCATGAGGGAGACTTTGTTTCCATCATGGGGTCTTCCGGATCCGGGAAATCAACACTTTTAAACATTTTAGGGATGCTCGATAACTACGACCAAGGAACTTATCATTTGTCGGGAAACCTGATCTCGAACATGAGTGAAAAGAGAGCAGCGCAATATCGAAACGAACTAGTCGGTTTTGTATTCCAATCATTTAACCTGATCTCATTTAAAAATGCCATGGAAAACGTGGCTCTCCCATTATACTATCAAGGAGTTCCCCGAAAAAAACGCAATCAGATTGCCATGGAGTACCTCGAAAAAATGGGATTAAAAGAATGGGCCACCCATATGCCCAATGAAATGTCGGGAGGACAAAAACAGCGTGTGGCGATTGCCAGAGCTCTGATTTCTCAACCTAAAATAATTCTGGCCGACGAACCTACCGGGGCTCTTGATACCGCAACTTCATACGAAGTAATGGACATTCTGAAAGAAATTAACGAAACCGGAATTACGGTTATCATCGTTACTCACGAACACGATATCGCAGCCATGACCCACCAGATTATCAGACTTAAAGATGGATTAATTCACGAAATTATCCGGAACGGCGAACTAAAAACGTTCCAGAAAAGCTACATGAAAGAACTGGAAACCGTTTAATCCTCATCCTATGTTCGATATCGATATCTGGCAGGAAATTCTTGCCACCATCAAAAAAAATAAAATGCGGACTTTCCTCACTGGATTTTCCGTAGCTTGGGGAATCTTCATGCTAATGATCCTGCTGGGAGCCGGAAATGGCTTAAGCAACGGCGTTTCTGCGAACTTTATGAACGATGCCGTAAATGCCATGTGGATCTGGACCGGCGAAACAACGATTCCTTATCAGGGAATGAAATCAGGAAGACCCATTCAGTTTCATAACCAGGATCAGGAAACAGTCCAAAAAGTTTCCGGGGTGGGTGTTTCTTCCGGACGCTACTTTATGGGAAATACCCGCTATTCATACCATAAGGAATCTGGAGAATATACCACGATTACCTGCCAGCCGGAGATCAAAGAGGTTGAAAAGCTAATCTTGAATGATGGCCGTTTTATTAATCAGATTGATATTATCCAAAACCGAAAAGTTGTTGTTTTAGGTGCAGATATAAAAACTGCTTTGTTTAAAGACTCAACTGCTCTTGGTGAATACGTCAACGTAAATAATGTTCCCTTCAAAGTGATTGGCATTTGCACCGAACCCGGATCAACCCGGAACCGAAATGCGTACATGCCCTTATCTACTGCACAAATAGTTTTTAACGGTTCAAACCGCCTGCATAACCTGGCTCTGACGATCAATGCGCAAACACTCGAAGAAAGTAAGACCATCGAAGAGCAAATCAGAAATGCACTGGCCAAACAGCATAAGTTTGACCCTAAAGATGAAGGCGCAATTGGCTTGTACAACAAACTCGAAAACTATATCCAAACCATGAAGATATTCCAGGCTATCAAGATATTCATCTGGATTATTGGTATTGGAACCCTGATTGCCGGAATCGTTGGTGTAAGCAACATCATGCTAATTGTAGTAAAAGAACGGACCAAAGAAATCGGAATCCGCAAAGCCATTGGAGCCAGTCCTTCATCAGTAATCGGGCTGATTTTGCTTGAATCAATCCTGATAACCACCATTGCCGGATACATCGGTTTAGTTCTGGGTACAGGCCTTATGGAAATGATCAACTATTTTATGGTACAATCAGCCGGCCCGGCAACGGAACAAGGAGGAAGCATATTCCTAAACCCAACTGTCGATTTCAATATTGCAGTAGCAGCCACCCTGCTACTCATCGTTGCAGGCGCAATTGCCGGATATATTCCAGCCAAACGGGCTGCCAGTATTAAACCCATTGTTGCTTTACGCGACGAATAATAGGAGACTGAATCATGTTTGATATAGATCTTTGGACCGAAATCATCAGTGCACTGAAGAAAAACCGTCTTCGGAGCTTTATGACTGCCTTTGGCGTTTTCTGGGGAATATTCATGCTAATCATTATGTCCGGAGCCGGAAAAGCACTTGAAAATGGAGTGATGGACGGAGTAAAAGCTTTTGCCACCAACTCGGCCTTCTTCTGGACTTCACGAACCAGTATGCCTTATGCAGGATTCCAGCGCGGACGTCGCTGGGAATATGAAAATAAAGACATTCAATACATCCGCGAAAATGTAAAAGAAATAGAGTACCTCTCTCCCCGCCTATTTGGAACTCAACAGAGCGGGAATAACACCATTCGGGGCAAAAAAACCGGAGCTTTTCAGGTTTACGGTGACTACCCCGATTATTTCAAGATAGATCGATGGACATCTATCAAAGGTCGATTAATCAATGAAATAGACATTCAGAAAAAGCGAAAAGTCTGTGTAATTGGAGAACGGGTTGTTGAAGTCATGTTTGCCAAAGACGAGAATCCCATCGGAGAATATCTGAAAATAAGCGGAGTGTACTATCAGGTAGTCGGTGTTATTCATGCAGAAACGAAAATAAACATTGGCGACGGGAAAAAGGAAGAAACCATTATTATTCCGTTCTCGACCATGCAAACTGCGTACAATTACGGGAATGTCGTTCATTTCTTCTCCGTTACATCTCAAAAAGGATACCGCGTGAGCGATCTGGAAGAAAAGCTCAAAAAAATATTGAAAGAACGTCATAAAATTGCTCCTGACGACCTTCAGGCAATTGGATCGTTCAACATCGAAAAGGAATTTCTTAAATTTTCGACCTTATTTTTGGGAATTCAGGTTTTAACCTGGATTGTTGGAATCGGAACTTTATTTGCCGGAGTCATTGGTGTTAGTAACATCATGCTGGTCATCATCAAAGAACGGACACAGGAAATAGGCATTCAGCGAGCCATTGGTGCAACACCCGGAATCATCATCAAACACATTGTTGCTGAAAGTGTTTTTCTAACCGTAATGGCCGGATACATAGGCTTATCGCTCGGTGTCGCAATCCTCGAAATAATAAACCGGATATTGCAATCTGCCGGCGACCAGGTATTCTTTCGTAATCCGCAGGTAAACCTGACCATGGCCCTTTCGGCCTTAGGAGTACTGGTAATCTCCGGAATATTTGCCGGTCTGGTTCCAGCCCGGAGAGCTATCAGCATAAAACCGATTGATGCAATCAGAGACGAATAAAATACCACCATACACCGTTTAGACAAAACAGAAAACAGAAATAAATAACAACACCAATCATGAGAAAATTTTTTAAAATCTTAGGAATTGTAGTCCTTGTAGGGATTTTCGGGGGAACAATCTACTTTCTCTACACCAAATCAAAGAAAGTACCCGAAGTATATGAGACAAAAAATCCATTTGTAAGTAATGTTATCCGCAAAACAGTTGCGACAGGATCAGTAGTTCCACGAAAAGAGATCGACATTGTGCCTCAGGTTTCCGGAATCATTGATGAATTATATATTGTCGCCGGCGATTTCGTAAAGAAAGATCAGGTTATTGCCAGAATAAAAATCATTCCTGACATGGTCAACCTGAATAATGCCGAAAGCAGACTAAACCGTGCTCAGCTAGGTTTTGATGATGCAAAGGTTGACTACGAGCGCCAACAGAAACTGTACGACCAGAAAGTAGTCTCGTTTGAGGATTACAAAAAAGTTAAAGTAAGCTACGATTCTGCAAAAGAAGAATTGACTGCAGCCGAGAATAATCTGGATTTAATTAAAAACGGTGTAACAAAAAAGGCACAAACAGCTACTAATACACTGGTACGTTCAACCGTAAATGGAATGGTACTGGATGTACCAATAAAAGAAGGGAACTCGGTTATCCAGTCGAATACCTTTAACAACGGAACAACCATTTGTACCGTAGCCGATATGAAAGATATGATCTTTAAAGGCAAAGTCGATGAAACGGAGGTTGGAAAGATAAAAGAAGGCATGAATATTGAATTGGAAATCGGAGCCATTGAAAAAGATAAATTTGGAGCTATTTTGGAATATATTGCACCAAAAGGTAAAGAAGAAAACGGAGCCATTCAGTTTGAGATTAAGGCCAATGTTGTTCTGAAAGAAAACCAATTCATTCGTGCCGGGTACAGTGCCAATGCAAATATTGTTCTGGAGAAGAAGGACAACGCATTGGTTATTCCTGAAGGAATGCTGAAATTTGAAAAAGATTCATCATACGTTGAAGTAGAAACAAATACTAAACAGGTTTTTGAAAAACGCATGGTAAAAACCGGAATCTCCGATGGAATCAATATCGAGATTATCAAAGGGTTAACCAAAGCAGACAAAGTAAAAGGTGAAAAGATTGACCCGAAAAAAGAAAAGAAAGACGAAAATAAAAAAGTATAACGATTGTAAAATCTTAACTTGCAGGTTCCAAATTTTGGCACTTGTATCCTGATAATCAAAAAGAAACAATTATAAAATATACCCATGAAACGAATGTATGGCCTTATCGTTGCAGCATTTCTGCTAGTTGTTTTCACCAGCGCAAAAGGGCAGGAAATATGGTCGCTGCAAAAATGTATTGACTATGCCTTGCAAAACAACATTCAGATCAAGCAACAGTCACTAAATTCTGACTATTACACCAATCAGCGGGATCAGGAAAAATATAAACGATTACCAAGCCTGAACCTTTCTGGTCAAAACCATATGAATTACGGAAAGACGTTGAGTTCTGACAATACCTATTTAAATATTAATTCAAACTCAACCTCAGCAACATTAAGTTCGAGTGTAAAAATATGGAATGGACTTACACTAAGCAACTCCATAAAAGCTGCGGATATGGATCTGAGGGCTAGTCTGGAAGATATGCAAAAAGCAAAAGACGATATCATGCTCAATATTGCAGGTTCATATCTCGAAATACTATTTGCTGACGAACTTCTTAGTGTTGCTGAAAATTTAGTAAAAATCACCCAGCTCCAGATTGATCGCACATCCAAACTGGTTGCTGCCGGGAGCCTCGCCAAAGGAAGTTTACTTGAAATTGAAGCTCAATTTGCACGGGAAGAACTTGAGGTCGTAAATGCTCAGAATACTCTTCAAATGGCTTATCTGGCATTATATCAACTGCTCGAATTACCGGCATCAGAAAGCTTTAAAATAGTAAAACCAACCTTACCCGAAATTGGAGCAAACATTAGTATGCTAAATTCAATGGACGTTTTTAAAAATGCCGTACTTGTTAAACCAGCCGTAAAAAGTGCCGAGTTTAAACTTGAAAGTTCCAAAAGATTATTACTTGTAGCCAAGGGTAATTTATGGCCAACACTCTCTTTGGATGGAAGTTATTACAACTTCTACAATAATAAATATGGAATACCATTTAGTGATCAAAGGAAAAGTAACGAAAGTTATGGCTTTGGCATAAGCCTTAATATCCCTATTTTCAACCAATTTCAGGTTAGAACAGGTATAAGCAATGCCAAAATTCAGGTCGAAAATAAAGAACTTGAATTACAAAGTGCCAAAAATGCACTCCGCAAAGAAATAGAACAAGCTTATTCCAATGCATCTGCTGCATTTAAACGTTACATTGCCAATGAAAAAGCAGTGGTTTCAACACAAGAAGCATTCCGCTATACCGAAGAAAAATTTAATGTTGGCATGATCAATTCGGTCGAATATAACCAAAGCAAGAATAACCTTTCGAAAGCACAAAGCGATTTACTTCAAGCGAAATACGAATACATCTTCAAAACCAAAATTCTGGATTTCTATAACGGGAAACCCATTGAATTGTAGAAATAAAAATAAATTAAGCATATCAAGAAACCCGTCTGTATCCAGACGGGTTTTTTTGTACTTTTCAGAATCGTAACCTTATCTGTTAATTTTTCGCAGATAATAAATTAAGTATCTCGTTTTTCACAATAAAAAATTACTTTTGCGCCGCAAACCAATAACATTTTTAAAATGGACGAAGGGCCCGCGAGTATAAAGTATATTAACCTGATGTAGCAGGAAGGCCATTCATATGTTTGTGTTCCTCCTGTTGTATAAAAAAAAGGAGGTGCATGTGACCACAATCACCACATTTTATTTAAGCCGCGTTGTCGGTATTAAAGCTTACGATTCCAATGGTAAATACATTGGCGTTGTAAAAGACTTGTTAGTTGAATCAGATTCTTCAAATTTTACTTCCGGGCATCCGGCAGTAACCGGAATAAAAATTAAACGAAATAAACAGCTTGCGTTTTATTCATTCCAGCAATTCCAAGTCGAAAAAAACAATGGGAAGATCAAAATAATTGCTTCTCAATTAACCAATTTATCCGAAGAGCATATTAATAACGATTTATCATTAATCGAATCGGTACTCGACAGGCAAATCATTGATCTGAATGGACGAAAACTGGTGCGGGTAAATGATGTCCGCCTGGTTTCATTGGCAAACGGCACTTTTGCCGTAGCTGTTGATATTGGCATTGAAGGGTTGCTGCGTAGAATTGGAATTGCTAAACCTATAAAATTTGGACTATCAGTCATCGGTTCAAACATTCCTTCTAAATTCATTCTATGGGAAGATCTGGAGGCCATTGATTTCTCAAATCTGAATATTAAGCTCTCGAAAACGTATAAAAAACTTCAAACACTTCACCCTTCTGATTTGGCTGATATCATTGAAGATTTAGGCAGAAAAGCCAGTGCAGAGGTATTCTCGGCCTTGGACGAAGAACAAGCTGCCGACGTTTTGGAAGAACTGGAGGTTGAAACACAGATTCACATCATCAAAAGCTTACCAATTGAGAAGGCTGCCGATGTATTGGATAAGATGCCAGCCGACGAAGTTGCCGATATTTTTGATGCTCTGGGTGACGAAAAAGTTGAACTCCTTTTAAATGAAATGGAGAAAGATACTTCACAGGAAGTTCGCGAATTACTCGACTACCAAGGTCATGAGGTTGGAAGCATCATGTCAACCGAAGTAATGTCGTTCGATGAAAATGCCACGATTGAAGAAGTTCTGTCAATCCTTAGGGCACAAAAACCCGAAACAGAATCGCTATACAATCTTTTTGTAACTAACGAAAAAGATGTCTTAATTGCAACCTTCTCACTTCGGGATTTAGTCGTTTCGGAATCCGAAATAAAGATCAGTCAAATCATGAAACCGTCACCCGTTCGGTTACACGACGATCAGGAAATCGACGAAATTGCTGAGTTCATATCAAAATACAATATGCTTGCCATTCCGGTTGTTGATCAAAATGAAGTGTTGCAAGGAATGGTTGTAATCGATGATGTGATCGATGATTTAATGAACAAACGTAGAATGAATAAATAGGGATTTGGCAATGTTTAAAAATAAAAAATCATTCTTCCAACGAATTGCTATTTTCTTAGCCATACTTGGACCAGGAATTATTACTGGAAGCGTAGATAACGATGCCGGTGGAATTACGACATACTCGGTTGCCGGAGCCGTTTATGGGTACAATCTGATATGGACTCTCATTCCTTCATTTATTGTACTTGTTGTTATTCAGGAAATGAACGCCCGCATGGGAATCGTTACCGGGAAAGGACTTGCTGACCTAATTCGTGAAAATGCAGGAGTGAAAATTACATTCTTCATTTTCGTTGGATTGCTCATCGCTGACATTGGAAATACAACAACTGAATTTGCCGGAGTAGCCGGAAGTATGGAAGTCTTTGGCGTAAGTAAATATATTTCAGTGCCCATAATAGGTGTTCTCATCTGGTTTTTAGTTGTAAAAGGTACTTATAAGATAGCTGAACGAATATTCCTTCTTTTCAGCATTTCCTTATTGATGTATGTTGTTTCTGCCCTGATGGGTAAACCACACTGGAGTGAAATTGGTCATTCAATAATTCATCCCCAGCTGGAGGTTAACACACAGAGCTTAGCGATGATCATTGGAATTATTGGTACAACAATTGCCCCATGGATGCAGTTCTACATGCAATCTTCTGTCATTGAGAAGGGACTTGATATGAAGCAATACAAATACTCGCTCATTGATATTGTTGTGGGCTGTATTGCTACCGTTGTAGTGGCATTCTTTATTATTGTTGCCTGTGCCTCTACCCTACACGAAAATGGGATTCAAATCAACGAAGCCAAAGATGCTGCATTAGCACTAAAACCGCTAGCCGGAGAATTGGCGTCACAGGTATTTGCATTCGGCCTTTTTATCGCATCAATCTTTTCTGCAACGATATTACCATTAGCAACCGCTTTTTACGTTTGTGAAGCTTTTGGATTTGAAGCCGGGATTGATAAAAAGTGGGATGAAGCCAGAGAATTTTACATTCTTTACACCGGAATTCTGATTCTGTCAGCCGCAATCATCTTATTACCCAATGCACCACTTATCTTAATTTCTTTGTGGTCACAAGTCATCAATGGACTGCTTCTGCCTATTGTCTTAATCTGCATGATTCTATTGGTTAATAACAAGAAAATCATGGGTGAATACGTAAATAAACCCATAAACAATATCATTGGATGGAGTGCAATAATTGTTCTTATTGGCTTATCATTGACACTTCTTGTTTTACCACTGTTCTCTTAAGAAAATTGAACATCGGAAATTCATGAAACTGGAATAAAAACAATCCATTTTTATTCCAGTTTCTTCATTCAATTCATTTTTTCTATACACAATATAACTTACCTTTACCTTGAAATCATTATAAATCCAAAATGGACGATTATCATTCGGCACAACAATTAAAGTTTTTAATCCGGTAAACAGAGCGAATCGTAGTCTCTGTTTGTCTTAAAACAGAGAATCTATGATTACTTATTGGGAAACCGGAACTTTCTTTACACGTTTGAATGAATACCAGCCAAACTGCTGGATCAACTCACAGGAACTTACCAACGAAGACGTAGAACTCTTAATAAACGAATACGATGTCCCCCGGGATTTTATTCTGGACGTGTTAGACATTGATGAACGTTCGCGAATTGAAATCGAGGAAAACAACGTCATGATCATCCTTCGCGTTCCTCTTAACAATCAGAATAATGGAGTATCCTTCATTACTGTTCCGATGGGAATTATCATTCAGGGTTCTCAAATCATCACTATCTGTTCACGAAGAACCGAGATCATTCCATCACTCATAAAGGCAATAAACGAGAATAAAATAACTATCTGCAATCAATTCGATTATGTCTTGCGCATATTCCTGATTTCGTCAGTATGGTTTCTACAATTCCTGAAAGAGATCAATGTTCAGACGGCCTTAATCGAAAAGGATTTAGAGAATGCTACAAAAAACAAAGAATTACATCGTCTGCTGGGAATGGAAAAATGCCTGGTTTTCTTCATCACTTCCCTAAAATCAAACGAAATGGTTTTGGCTAAAATGCGAAATAGCCGTAATATGAAAGGAATTAATCACGATGAAGACCTAATGGAAGATGTCGTTATTGAAACAAAACAGGCTCTTGAAATGGCCAACGTTTACAGCGACATTCAAAGTGGAATGATGGATGCTTTTGCCTCGATTATATCAAATAATCTAAATGTTATCATGAAGCAACTTACTTCTGTAACCATCCTTTTAATGATCCCAACGTTGATTGCCAGTTTATTTGGAATGAATATACCCAACAGCTTCGAGAATTCACCCTTTGCTTTTGGCTACGTAATTGCTATCTCAATATGCTTATCCTTATTCGGGATCCTGTTGTTTAAATGGAAAAACTGGTTCTGATTTTTAAACAAACTGGAGACAAATTACACCTGCAATAAAAATATATATAAATACTTCACCCCAGACTGGTCTTCTCATAAATACCAGATAATTGGAAATCAGATAAGTTAACGGAATCGCAAAAATAAGAATGATCTCCTGAGAAACAGCTCGATTTGCAAGAGTAAGAATCAATGTAATCAGAAATATCCAAAAGAAAGTCTTGAAATACTTCCGTGAACTTATCTTCTTTTCATCGTACTGGGTAAGTAAAAATATACTGGATAAGAATGTAAATAAGATTAAAAAACCAATATAAATCTGAATTGGAAGGTTCCCAACCAAAAAAGGCTGATGCATTGCAAAATTAGAAGTAATCACCTGAACGAATTCATCGTTACTCCCAGTCCCCAAATAGTAAGCCTGAGCAGCTATCCATGGAAAAATAAAGCCCATTGTTGTTAAAATATACTCACGCCAGTTTACCTTAGGCTTTAAAATGATAAAACCGAGCCATAAAAGGGGAAAAAAGAAAACAAGATTAAAGTAAAACAAGGAACCAACTGCCAAAAATAGCCCTGCTTCAAAGGCATTCGAGTGAACAACCTCCTTATCGTAAGAATCAAAAATACGGTCAATAGCTAGAATCAAAAACAAAGTAGCCGGATAAATAGGATGCATCGTATGAAGATGACTCAACCCGCTGGTAATTAGAACAAACATAAGGGCCGGCAAGAAAGTCCGAACCCTGATAAATGAATACTGGACACTTAACTTAAAAATCAAAAATGCCAGAACAATCATAAATATCATCGAAAAAATGCTACTTGCCAAAGGACTAGTCCCCAATAAATACTGAATGGGTTGATACAAAAGCATACCGTTCTCTCCCGGATAAAAAGCGAATAATTCCGGATTAACAAATGATTTAGACCATAGCGCTATGGCAACTAAAGGCATCAGAAAAAAGTGATAGGCCTGATTTGATTTTAGTGATTTAAGCAACATATCCCAAAAACTTCAATGTAAAAATACGCTATTACTCCACAAACTCTTTCCAGCTCCGAAACAATAGCAAATAAAGCCAATCCCATAGCTATAACATTACAGGTCGAACCCCAAATCTTTACGGAAATACATCCCGTCAAAATTAATCAGTTGTGCATTTTTATAAGAACAGGAAAGAGCTTCTTTCATGTTTTTACCGTACGAACTAACTGCAATAACGCGTCCACCATCACTACAAACATCATCCCCAATTTGCTTAGTCCCGGCATGAAAAGCAATGCTACCGTCGATTGAATTCAATCCACAGATAACTTTTCCTTTTTCGTAGTTCCCCGGATAACCACCGGAAACCATCATTACAGTCACAGCCGTCCGATCATCAATCTCAATCGATTTTTCAGCTACGGTTCCATCAGCAGCACCAATCAGCAAGTCCACAAAGTCTGATTTGATTCGAAGCATCACGGCTTCTGTTTCGGGATCTCCCATTCGAACATTGTATTCAATAACCATCGGTTCACCCCCGCAATTAATAAGTCCGAAAAAGATAAATCCATTGTATATAATCTGATCGGCTTTTAATCCCTCAACCGTTGGGCGGATTATACGATCTTCCACCTTCTTCATATACACCTCATCGGCAAAAGAAACCGGAGATATCGCCCCCATTCCACCTGTATTTAGACCAGTATCACCTTCACCTATTCGTTTGTAGTCTTTTGCAACTGGTAAAATTCGGTAATTCTTTCCATCCGTAATTGCAAATACCGAGCATTCGATTCCACTTAGGAACTCTTCAATCACGACTTTACTGCTGGCCGCACCAAACTGACCGTCGAGCATCTCTTTTAACGAGGTTTCTGCTTCCTGCAAATCATTAATGATCAAAACTCCTTTCCCCGCAGCTAGCCCATCTGCTTTAAGAACATAGGGTGCATTCATGGTTTTCAGGAATGAAAGACCTTCACTTAAATTTCCGGAAGTAACTGCCAGATATTTCGCTGTAGGAATTTGATGACGCATCATAAATTCTTTGGCGAAATCTTTACTCCCTTCGAGTTGAGCTCCCATTTTGCTGGGACCAACGAATTTAATATGTTTTAGACTGCTGTCAGCTTTGAAAAAATCATACAGTCCTTCGCACAATGGAACTTCCGGCCCAACCAGAACCAGATCAATCTGGTTATCCAATACAGCGCATTTTAATCCTTCAAAGTCAGAAACACCAACCTGAAGATTCGTTCCTAAAAGCGAAGTACCTGCATTCCCAGGTGCAATAAACAACCGCTTAACCTTTGACGACTGTTTTACTTTCCATGCCAATGCATGTTCCCTTCCTCCGGAACCAATAATTAAAATATTCATCATCTTTCTATTTTTTCCGATGCTCCATGACCTAGGAAATAAAGCATCATTTTTTATGGTATGGGATAACCTCAAACCGAAACCCTTCCTTTTTCAACCACTGAATCGATGGAAGCAAGGTCTTCATTAGATTATTCTGTGCTTTAATTGAATCATGAAACGTAATAATCGACCCGGGACGCACATATTCGCGTATATTCTGAAAAACCTGATCCGGATTTATCCGGGAATCGTAATCACAGGAAACCAAATCCCACATAATGATCTGGTATTTCTCTTTCAGTTGTTTATACTGCTTACCCTTTAACAATCCATGAGGAGGTCTGAATAAATCAGAATTAATATATCTCCCCGCCATTTCAACATTGGCAAGATATTCAGAATTATCCTTCTTTAATCCCTGCCAATGATTGTAAGTATGATTACCAACCGAATGTCCATCGGCTAAAACCTGCCGATAGACTTCCGGATATCTCATTACATTTTCACCAACACAAAAGAACGTAGCACGAATACTCTCCTTCCTGAGAACATCAAGAACCCAGGGGGTAACCTCTGGAATTGGGCCATCATCAAAAGTCAGATAAACCACCTTTTCAGTTGCAGGATACCTCCACACCGCATCTTTATACAGCAAAGTGAAGAACTCGGGCAACCGAACCCTAAGATCAAAACGCATCATTATTTAATCGAAGAGTATCTCTCGTAATAACTATTAAATTCTGTAGAAACCTCTTTCAGCAACTCCGGTTGATTATTCCGCGTGCAAATCATAGTAATCTCTCTCATGAAATAAAGAATTCGCTGCATTTCTTCATCAACGGAATTTCTCATCGGAGCCTTCAGCTTGAAGAAATAATCCAACTGTTCTTTATAGTCAATCATTATGGTGTTAATCATTTCCTTCGCTTTTGCTGGCTGACCGGCTTTAAAATACGTTTCAGACATCATCAGCGAAAAATAATTATATGGTACAACTTTATGCGGAATAAGCTCAACACATCGATCAAGAACCTTAGTTGCCTTTTCTGGTTGTCCTTCTGCAACAAGGGTTTCGGCTAACTGGTTGAATGTATTACGAATGTTCATCATCATCCGGCCATTGTTTTCGTCAATGTAAACATCCGGGCGTTCCATGTTTCCCCATTTGAAGTTTTCCATGACATTCTGATACATGATCTTTGAATTAACTCTGCCCAGATTGATTCCTCCTCCTGTTGCCGGAGTTTTAATTGGAACAAGCTTATAGGCTAAACCTTCTAACTGGAAGTAATCCTGAAGATTTAAGTATTTATCACGACCAATAGTAATTGCATAATAGATCGGACGTTTCCAATTGTTATTGGCAATCATGTCCAAAACCATTAACTCATCTTTTGTAATATAATGTTTGTTGCTCAGATCTATCTTAAGCGTATCCACAATCTTATCGTAGTCCTGAGGTTCAACCGCTTTATTCCGGATTACAGCCTCTTTGTCAACAACCATATACAGCTTTTTAGACGGAATATATGCAGCATAATCAGCCTGCTCCAGTTTTGTCCTCGGATTATCATCCTTCACAAACTCGAGCGCTTGCTTTAACTCAACCGACCCTTTCAACCTTGGGTCTTCCATCAAATAAACGATATCACGTTTCCCCTGAACATACTGATCATGAGTGAAACTTATTGGAAGCGGATCCGATTTATAAGCCTTGCTTTTCATCTGATCAATATACCAGTCGGTCTGGAAATAGCTCAAATTACAAACACGCATATCGGTACGAACACCTTCTACCTCCTGATTATACCACAATGGGAACGTGTCGTTATCACCATTGGTAAATATAACAGCATTAGGTGCGCAGGAATTCAAATAATTAGCTCCAAAATCGCGACAAGTATAACGGTTCGACCGGTCATGATCATCCCAGTTTTCCGCAGCCATAATGGTTGGAACAAGCAACAGAGCTAACCCACTAGCCACTGCAGCACTAGTCGTATCCGGCGCAAGCTTTTTAAGTCCTTCATAAAGCGACAGCACCCCAATCCCAATCCAAATAGTAAATGCATAGAACGATCCGGCATATGCATAATCACGTTCACGAGGTTGTAATGGCGCTTGGTTCAAATAAATCACAATGGCCAAACCGGTCATGAAAAACAGCAGGAAAACGGTCCATAAATCCTGCCGGCCTTCTTTCCCCCGGTTGTACATGAAAAAGATTCCAATGATACCAAGTATAAATGGAAGGAAATAATAAACATTGTGAGCTTTGTTATTTTTAAATTCACTTGGTAGAGAACTTTGGTCTCCCAATCGAATGGAGTCGATTGCATTAATTCCACTGATCCAATTTCCATTTGTAATCTCACCCTGACTTTGAATATCACTCTGGCGACCAGCAAAATTCCACATAAAATACCGGAAATACATATGCGACAACTGATACCGAAAGAAAAAAGTTAGGTTTTCCCCAAATGTAGGTAATTGTATCGTTTTACTTTCACCATCTTCATCAGGTACCTGAATCTTCCGCCCTTTTACTCCTGCCCATTGTTTATAAGCCTCTATATGTGAATCCTCCCGACTATACATTCGAGGGAAAATGGTACACATACTCGAATTGAAAACCGGTTTCTGGCGCATGTCAGCAACCACATATTTACCATTTTTCTGAACATAGTATGGTTTATCGTTCTCGTATTTTTCCAGCGGAGTATTATAATACTGACCATACACCAATGGTCGGTCTCCATATTGTTCCCGGTTTAGATATCCAAGTAAAGAAAATACATTATCCGGACTATTTTGATCCATAGGAGTATCAGCTGCCGAACGAATCACAATCATTGCAAACGATGAATAACCAATCAGAATTACAACAATGCTCAAAAGAACAGTATTCCACAGAACCAGCTTTTTACGCACGGTATACATGATCCCATAAATTATTGCAGCAACAAGCAACAAGGCATAAACAACTACCCCTGTATTGAATGGAAGTCCCATTCCATTGACAAACAACAATTCGAACCAGGTCGCAACAGTTACAACTCCAGGAATAATGACGTACATAACCGTAGCTAGAATCAAAATCGACAGCCCTAAGCTGATCAAAATTCCATTACGGGAAACTTTATATTTTCGGAAATAATAAACAAAAACAATTGCCGGAATCGCCAACAAATTCAGCAGGTGAACTCCAATCGAAAGTCCCATCAGATATGCGATAAGAATAATCCATCGGTTTGCATGTGGCTCATCAGCAACATCTTCCCATTTCAACATGGCCCAGAAAACAACAGCTGTGAATAGCGATGACGAGGCATAAACCTCTCCTTCAACAGCCGAGAACCAAAAAGTATCAGAAAATGTATATGCTAACGCACCAACGACACCACTACCAAGAATTGCAATCGTTTGACCAAGACTATACTCACCATCTTTTTTAATCAGTTTTTTAGCCAAATGAGTAATTGTCCAGAACAAAAATAAGATGGTAAACCCACTTGCTAAAGCCGACATAGAATTTATCATTACCGCAGCATTTGCAGGGCTTCCTCCTAAAATCGTGAAAAACCTACCCAATATCATAAAGAAGGGAGCACCCGGTGGATGACCAACTTCCAATTTAAACGAGGTCGTTATAAACTCACCACAATCCCAGAAACTTGCAGTTGGTTCAATGGTTAATAAATACGTTATCGCAGCAACTAGAAAAGTGAGCCACCCTACGATATTGTTCAGTTGTTTAAAATTTTTCATCACAGATTAATTGTTTTTTGATGTGACGGAATCTACATGCTAATTCTATTGATTTTCTGATAGAATAAATCAGGCATGAAGATTTCATTTTGAGCATATTTTAACGCCTGCGAAGATAGTACATTCTTTCAATTCAAGATAATCGGATTAGAATTTTAACAGATTAATCACTGATCAAAAGAATCATGTTAATAGTGTATTACCCAAAAGATTGATAATAAAAAAGCCTCTTGGTTGTCCAAGAGGCTTTGTATATAAAAATCAAGTGATTTAACTAATCAGCAAGATTGTAACGATAGAACATTGTTACAGTCAATCCTTTATCAACGCCTTGCAAGAATTCGCGAACGCTTTCTTTGTTTTCTTTAATGAAAGCCTGATTTAACAGCGTACTTTCTTTGAAGAATTTAGCAAGTGCTCCTTGAGAAATTTTATCGAGCATTGCTTCCGGTTTACCTTCCTGACGGAATTTTTCTTTAGCAATTTCAAGTTCTTTAGCTACAATTTCAGCAGGAACATCATCTTTATCAACAGCCACAGGGCTCATTGCAGCAACTTGCATAGCAACGTCTTTAGCAACCTGACTATCAATACCAGCTTTGTTGAAACCAACTAATGTTGACAATTTATTTCCTGGGTGAATATAAGCGATTACAGTTTCAGCATCCAGTTTTGCATAGTATGGCAAATCCAGTTTTTCACCGATAACTCCTGTTTGTTCAATAACATGATTTTCAATAGTACGACCATCAAGAACCAATGCTTTAACAGCAGCTAAATCAGCAGCATCGTTTGCAATAGCAGCATCAAGAAAACGAGTAGCTAAAGCAACAAAAGCTTCGTTTTTTGCAACAAAGTCAGTTTCGCAGTTTAAAACAAGGATTGCTCCTTTTTTACCTGTGTTATCAACTTTAGCTAAAACTACACCTTCAGTAGCTGCTCTATCAGCTCTTTTGCTGGCAACCAATTTACCTTTTTCACGAATAATGTCGGTAGCACGGCTAAAATCGCCCTCAGCCTCAGCCAGAGCTGTTTTACAATCCATCATACCTGCGCCAGTTGCTTTACGCAACTTCATTACATCTGCAGCACTAATTTCCATAATAATTTCCTATTTAATGGGTTGTTGAACGATTATTCAGCGATTTCTTCGTCAAGATCTTCATCAAGATCCTCATCTTCATCGTCGAATGAACCATCTTCGCCAGCAACTTTTGCTTTTTTACCTTTTACCTTAGTTTCTTTGTCTTCGCCATCTTTTTCGCGTTCAACTTTACGCTCTGAAAGTCCTTCGCGGATAGCGTCAGTCATAACCTTAACGATCAGACTAACAGACTGTGAAGCATCATCATTTGCAGGGATTACAAAATCAATTCCTTCTGGTTCTGAGTTGGTATCAACCATTGCAAAAACCGGAATTCCAAGTCGTTGAGCTTCACGAACTGCGATTTTTTCTTTCAATACGTCAACAATGAAAAGAGCAGCAGGAAGACGAGTTAAGTCAGCGATACTTCCCAGCATTTTTTCAAGTTTAGCACGTTGACGGCTAATCTGAAGCTTTTCACGTTTTGAAAGAACATCCCATGCACTTTCTTTCGTCATCTTATCGATGGCAATCATTTTCTTAACAGCTTTCCGGATTGTTGGGAAGTTGGTAAGCATACCACCAGGCCAACGTTCAACAACGTATGGCATATTAACACTGCCAACCAAATCAGCTACAATATCCTTAGCTTGTTTTTTGGTAGCAACGAATAAAATCTTACGACCTGATTTTGCAATTTGTTTAATTGCATTTGCGGCTTCGTCAACTTTGACGATCGTTTTTTGAAGATCGATAAGGTGGATTCCGTTCTTCTCCATAAAAATATACGGAGCCATGTTTGGATTCCACTTTCTTCTCAGGTGACCGAAATGAACACCTGCATCCAATAATTCTTGAAAATTTGTTCTTGGCATCTTTTTACTTTTTTTTTAAAAATAATCTCTTAGAAAAGCAACCACCGAGTAGCCCCTCCCAAGATAGAGAGGGAGTCTAAGTAGTTTAGATCCAAAGCAGAATATTTTTGTACTAAAAATACTAACGTTTTGAAAACTGGAATCTTTTACGTGCTTTTGGTTGACCTGGTTTTTTACGTTCAACTTCACGTGGGTCTCTGGTCACAAATCCAGCACTTTTCAATGCAGATCTTGACTCAGGATTGATTTCCATCAATGCACGTGTAATTCCTAAACGTAAAGCTTCAGCCTGACCGGTGATACCACCACCATCAAGATTGACTTTAATGTCATACTGACCAGCAACACCTAACAGATTCAACGGTTGCAAAACAACATACTGAAGGATTCCTGTAGGAAAATAATCTGCCAAATCTCTGTTGTTAATAGTGATTTTTCCTTGACCATCGCTTACATAAACTCTGGCAACTGCAGATTTCCTACGACCTAACGCGTTTACTACTTCCATTAGTTACTATTTAACTGTATTTAAATCAATTAATTTCGGGTTCTGGGCTTCCTGTTTGTGTTCTGAACCTACATACACTTTCAGGTTTCCATAGACTTTACTTCCCAGACGATTTTTAGGTAGCATACCCTTAACTGCTTTTTCAATCAGTCTTTCCGGATATTTACTTAACAACTCAGCTGGAGTCTGTACTCTTTGTCCTCCTGGATAACCAGAATAACTCAAATAAATCTTGTCATTCAGTTTATTTCCTGTCAGACGTACTTTTTCTGCATTGATGATAACAACGTTATCACCACAATCAACATGAGGAGTGAAGCTCGGTTTGTTCTTACCTCTCAGGATCATGGCTACTTTACTGGCCAAACGCCCAAGAACCACATCGGTGGCATCTACAAGAACCCACTCTTTTGTTACCGTAGCTTTATTGGCTGAAACGGTTTTGTAACTTAGTGTATCCACTTGCTTATTTTTAATAAATTAAACACTAACTCGCAATAAATTAAATTTCAGTTGGTTAGAGCTCAAATACTTATTAACATCGGAATTGTTAATAAGATCTCCACGCTCAACATTTTCAGTTATTTACAAGAACTGCAAGTACGGACAATAATCGGGACTGCAAAAGTATTTTCTTTTTTTCTATTTTGCAAGGAATTGTTTTAATGATATATAAAATTAACACAAAGATTCTCAAAAGGTAATCAAAATCAGCTTCACTTGTCTAAATGAACCATTCAACACTAAATTTCACGATTTCACCTGTTTAATTCAAAAAAAATAGAATACTCCGAACTCTTTATTGTAAATTTCAGTAACTGATGTTCAATTAAACATTCATGAGCTATGAAATCAATCATCAAACAAATTAATCATGGCCTGCTGATTACCTTAACCATTCTAATAATATCGGGGTTGTTAATTTTGAGTATCGGCAAAAATCAACTTTCGGCAAAGGTATTTTTCACAGCATCCGTCATCGTTCCTGTTTTTATCGCAACCCAAGGGATTCTGTTTATTATAGAAAATCATCATAAGGAAGCATTCATATCAATCCTTTTGCTATCAGTAATCTGTTTACTATCCATTGTCTTTGTTTTCATCTGAACTATCCTGAAATTTTGTTGTCCCCTGATTTTATCACATAGTTTTTGTATTCAAAAAGCCGAATTCCAAACTTCTTTTCAAAATGGAAAAGCAACCAATATTTCAATTTCATCTTTATCATAGCTGGATCGATATCGATTTCCCAGTTTCTGGCCGCAATCCGTTTTTTCATCGTTCCCGGGTGTGTTCCTCCAAATCGCTTTAACGCATCAAAATTTTGCTCGTAATTAAATTCTAGAACCTTCGACTCAATAACCTCCCCCGAATAATATTTCTTAACAACATCGCACTTCTGCTGCATAATAACTGGCGGGCGAACCCAACCATAGTGATAGACCGCAGCATCAACTGGCACAACAATCAACTTTCGTCCCTGCTTCCGGAACCCCTGAGCATCGCGATACGATTGTATCGTTTTATCATTTCTGATAATTCGTATCTCGTTCCGGTACCATTTACGCGTATAGCCTACATAATCATAGCTTCCATAAAAATGATGGTATCTGAAAAGCAAACCCTCCACATCCGGGTGATGTTGCCATTTCTTCATGGCTTCCTGTATTTTCGGATAGTCTTCTTCATGAAGCACTTCATCTGCCTGAATATACAAACACCAATCGTATTCCGACCCTATCGACTGAAATGCTTTATCAGTTTCCAATGCATAAACCCGGCCTCCGGATTTCTGTGATTCATCCCACTCCGAATCGATAATCTCTATTTCCGGTGCATTCAGCTTTTCTATCAACTCTCTGGTTCCATCATTCGAATCGCCCACCACCACAATAAACTTCTGGCAAAGCGGTAATGCCGACAGGATAGATTCGATCAACGGGAAATCCAGGCTGACTGCATTTTTCACAAACGTGAACCCACAAACTTTTATATTTTCCAAAATAAGATTTTTAATACAAATTATTCTATTGATTTTGAGCCACAAAGAGCAAAACAATCGGACTTAAAAACGAATTAAAATAAAATAATACCAAAATGCAATTAATTCTTTTGCCATTTCGTTTTGCTTTGTAGTTTTAACGGACAATCCAATCAAGATATTGCTTTTGAAAAACAAACAAAAAATAATCCTCCGCAAAATTTATCTGGGACTACTGCTGGTTCTGGCTATCAGCTTGCCTTTATCAAAGGCATTAATGAGTATTGTGCCTGGTTTACTGATGCTTAATTGGCTCGTGGAAGGTGAGTTATCAAGGAAGTTTCATCGGTTAAAGCAACGGAAATCTACTTTGTTAGTAATATCAGTATTCTTTGTTTATTTGGCAGGACTCCTCTGGACAAACAGCATGCAATGGGGCTTACACGATGTTAAGATCCAACTACCTCTGCTAATTTTACCATTGGTCATCGGTACTTCAGAAGATTTATCTCCCCTGCAACTAAAGCAAACCATTTATGTGTTTTCAGCCGCAGTAATAACAGCCTCGTTTTGCAGTATGTGGACTTTATTGGGATTCTCCGGGAAAGTCATTCAGGATCCAAGAGAAATATCGCTTTTCATTTCGCATATACGTTTTTCTCTCCTGATCAACATTAGCATTTTTGCGATGACCTGGTATCTGGTAAAAACGAACAAAAAGAACATTACTGAAAGAATTGTTCTAACAATTGCAATTATCTGGCTGTGCATTTTTTTGGTTATCCTGAAATCAGCAACCGGATGGATTATATTCCTGATTGGATGGTCTGCAATCATTGTAATAAGCATTATTAAGATCAAAAAAATCCTTTGGAAAGTTTTGCTTCTGAGCATTTTGACCTCAATGTTCCTGATCCCAGCTGCATACATCAGTTTTGTAATCAAGCAATTCTACAATGTTGAAGCCATTCCTTCAAATATTTCGGAAATACGAACGCCAAAGGGTAACCCGTACTCGAATGATTTTAACAACAAACAACTTGAAAATGGCCATTATACCTTTTTGTTTTTAAATGAAGACGAATTGCGAGAAGCCTGGAAAACTAAAAGCAAATTAAATTACGATAGCTCTTCAGCAAAAGGTTTTAACCGATATGTATTGATCAGATATCTGACCTCTAAAGGATACCGAAAAGATGCTTCGAGTATTGAAAAATTAAGCCCCTCCGACATTCAGAACATCGAAAATGGAATAACCAACTACCGTTTGGCTAGCGCAAACTCGTTCTACAACCGAATCTATCAAGTAATATGGGAATTTGACGTATACCAAAAAGGCGGAAATCCATCCGGACATTCGGTCACGCAACGCATTGAATATTACAAAATGGCAGCACATATTATTGGGGAACATTTTTGGTTCGGTACCGGAACCGGTGGATATTACGAGACTTATCAACAACGATATGACCAGAATAAATTCTTCCAAAATCAGAAGTTCAGACAACGTTCACACAACATGTTCCTAAGTTATTGGATAGACTTTGGACTTATCGGATTGATTTATATCTGTGTAGCACTAAGCCTGCCTGTTTTTCTGGAACACAAAACTCAAAACTTTCTGGTACTCACGTTTGTCCTGGTTGTTCTGATTTCGTTCATGAACGAAGATACGCTAAATAACCACGATGCTATTTGTTTCTTCGCTTTCCTTTATCCCCTGTTTCTATACTCAAAACAGGAGGAAGACAAATTAGAGTAAAAGAGAACTATTTCTTCAGCTCCCAGCTTACGCCTTCTTTGCCATCTTTTATGTCGAATCCGATAGCGGACAGTTCGTTGCGTATTTTATCTGAAGTTGCCCAGTCTTTATTCGCTTTAGCTTCTGCACGTAACTTCATCAGTAAACCAACCACCTCATTAAGTACTTCGCTATTTCCGGATTCTGCCTGAGCCTCAGCTTTAAGACCGAAGATGTTGAATACAAAGGCATTGAATAATGAACTTAAAGCCTCACGATCTTCAACCGTAATTGATGATTTTCCGTCGGCTACCGAGTTGATGATTTTAACTCCATCGAACAAATGGGCTATAGCAATCGGGCTGTTTAAATCATCGCCCATGGCTGCATAACAATTAGCAACCAACTCCGGAATGTTTACATAAGAACTTGCTGAAACAGGTAACGAATCGATTTTCACAGCAGCTTTCATCAGTCGGTCCAATCCTTTTTCTGCCGCTTGCAGTGCTTCGTTCGAGAAATCCAGTGTACTGCGGTAATGTGCCTGAAGCATAAAAAACCGGATCGTCATTGGGCTGTATGCTTTTTCGAGCAATGGATGATCTCCGGTAAAAAATTGCGCCAACGAAATGGCGTTTCCGAGCGACTTGCCCATCTTTTGTCCATTCAATGTAATCATGTTGTTGTGCATCCAGTAGCGAACTGCTTCTTTGCCTCGTGCGGCAACCGATTGGGCAATTTCAGCTTCGTGATGCGGAAAAGTTAAATCCATTCCACCCCCATGAATATCAAATGTTTCACCCAGATATTTGCAACTCATCGAAGTACATTCGAGATGCCAGCCCGGGAATCCGTCGCCCCAGGGTGAAGGCCAACGCATAATGTGCTCAGGCGAAGCTTTTTTCCAAATGGCAAAATCCAATCCTGATCGTTTTTCATTCTGCCCGTCAAGTGTACGGGTATTGCTGATCAGGTCTTCAATTTTCCGACCAGAAAGTTTTCCATATTCATTTTCTCCGGCGAATTTCTCTACATCAAAATATACCGAACCATTACTTTCGTAGGCATAACCTGATTTAAGGATTCGTTTTACATCCTCAATCTGCTCGATAATATGACCTGAAGCGCGGGGTTCGATGCTGGGCGATTGTACATTCAGGGTTTCCATTGCCTGGTGGTACATGTTGGTATAAATCTGCACCACTTCCATCGGCTCCAACTCGTCAAGTTTTGCTTGTTTAGCAATTTTATCTTCCCCCTCATCGGCATCGGCAACCAGATGACCAACATCGGTAATGTTGCGCACATAACGCACTTTATAGCCAATTTCTTTCAGGAAACGAAACAACAAATCGAAAGTAATTGCAGAACGTGCATGCCCCAGATGGGGTGCTCCATATACCGTTGGACCGCAAACATACAATCCGACTTTGCCGGGAATCAGCGGTTCAAAAACTTCTTTCTTTCGGGTAAGCGTATTGTAAACTTGTATTTCCTGAATCATGGCATTTGTTTTTTTGACGATACAAAAGTAAAAATTATTGATGAAAGGTAAGCCTGATCAATAAATTCCCGACAGTTAAATAAAGACAATTCACCCAACATGGCTGTACCTCCCGGGAATCTGCTGTCTTTGAATTTTGAAGAAGGTAATCTTTACGGATCATGAGAACACCCTAAATCCTATCTTAACAATCTGTAATCATAAATCAACTTTTACTTAAAACAATCAATCAAATTCAGGATTTGTTTGATAAATCAGTTTTTGAACTTACTTTTGTTTCGTTATCAAATAATCCTCACAAATTCTGGTTGTTTGATTATAAAGAAGAGTGGAGAGATCGGGCTCAATGAAGCTCTGGCAACCAACAGTATAAACTGAAACGGTGCCAATACCCGGCCGGAAACGGAATTATAATTCATACAAAACAAATGAAACAACTTTCTACTTTACATTTTCTGAGTTTCATGCACTTCGCAAATGGGTGTATGTGCTAATTGTGGACAATGCCAGATCCTTCCTGCTATTTGTTCCCGGAATGATCATCCCATGTATATAAAATCCGATAATACTAAAAACTCAACTGATATGAGCATTCAAAAAACGTATGAAGAAATCAATGAAAAGATCCGGCGGGGCGAAGCGGTAGTCCTGACTGCCGAAGAGGTTTCGCAAATGGCTCTTACCGCAACACCTGAAGAAATTGCTGAAAAAGTCGATGTGGTTACAACTGCCACTTTTGGTGCCATGTGTTCGTCAGGCGCAATTATCAATTTTGGTCACGCCGATCCTCCTATCCGAATGGAAAAAATTCGCTTGAACGGAGTACCTGTTTACGAAGGATTAGCTGCTGTTGATACCTATGTTGGAGCTACTGCCTGTGATCCGGAAAATCCAACTTATGGGGGAGCTCACGTAATTCAGGATTTAATTGACGGAAAAGATATTGAGCTGGAAGCATGGGGAAAAGGAACCGATTGTTATCCACGCAAGCACATCAAGACCATTATCAATAAAGATTCGGTAAACGAAATGATCTTGTTCAACCCCCGAAATGCTTACCAAAACTACAATGTTGCAGTGAACTCAACTGCTCAGATGAAATATACTTACATGGGAAGTTTACTCCCTAATATGCGTAATGCAACCTACTCCACTTCCGGAGAATTAAGTCCGTTGCTTAACGATCCGGACATGAAAACCATAGGCATTGGAACGCGCATTTTCCTTGGAGGTACGCAGGGCTTCGTTGTATGGCCGGGAACGCAGTTCAACACCTCAAAACCCAAAAATGAATTTGGAGTGCCGGTAAGTAATTCGGCAACTCTGGCTGTTATCGGCAACTTAAAAGAAATGTCCTCGGAATTTTTGCAGGCTGCTTATTACGAAAAATACGGAGTAAGCTTGTTTGTTGGAATTGGAATCCCAATTCCGGTATTGAATGCTGATATTGCTAAAAACGTTTCTATCCGAAATGAGCAAATTCATACAACCGTGATGGATTACGGCGTAGTAGGCACCCCGGTGCTTGGACGTGTAACTTATGCAGAACTTCGCTCGGGCGAAATTGAGGTTCAGGGTAAAAAAATACGTACCGCACCAGTTTCGAGCCTAAGCAAAGCCCGCAAAATTGCCGATCTGCTCAAAAAATCCATATTGGCCGGAGAATTCGAAATTACCAAACCGGTACAGATGTTTCCAACAAACACATCGCTTAAATCACTTAAAGAAGTAAAAGGAGGAGAATAGCCATGACCCTGCAGAAAAAAAGATATGTACTTAAATTTCCACCGCAGAGTGGAGATAAACCACTAAGCTATCATCTGGTAAGAGATTTTGACATTAGGATCAATATCCTCAAGGCTGAAGTCCGTCCGGGGAAAACCGGAAGTCTGGTACTAGAACTGGAAGGAACCGCTGAAAACCTAAAAAATGGAATCGCTTATCTGGAAGAAAACCAGGTGAGCTGCGAACCGCTAAATAAAAAAATAAGCTGGAATCAGGCTCGTTGTATTCACTGCGGAAACTGTACGGCAGTGTGTTTTGCCGGAGCATTGGAAATGGATCATCAAAAATGGGAATTACAGTTCGACTCCGAAAAATGCATCGTTTGCGAATTATGTGTTCCGGCTTGTCCATTGAATTTGTTCCATATCGATTTCAGAGAATAAAAGAGCTGAAAATAAGATGATAACACAACGTACATACCGGAACCAGTTTTCGTTACAACGCTTCTGTTCGTTCGTTGTGAATTACAAGGATACTGATTTGTGGATCGGGGTTGATCCGGGTTCATTCCGTGATGAGATGAAGGAATGTGCATTTCAGAAGACCAAAGAACTGCGCACTGAAATAGAAGAATATTTACTCGAAGATCCAGTTTTTGGTAAAACATTCGAAGCTCATCAGGTGAGCTCAAAAGCTCCAGAGATTGTAAAATTTATGGCAGAAGCAGCTATCCGTGCCGGAGTTGGGCCAATGGCTTCGGTAGCAGGGGCTTTTTCTGAAATGGTAGGTAAACATCTGCTAAGAAAGTTTCCTATTCAGGAAGTTGTAGTGGAAAACGGTGGCGATATCTTTCTGAAGATAAACCAAAATTTATTGATGTCGGTTTATGCCGGAAACTCACCTTTATCAGAGAAAATCGGCATTGAGATTCCTGCTTCCGAATCACCGCTTGGAGTTTGTACTTCAGCCGGAACTGTTGGTCCATCGGTTAGTCTGGGTAAAGCTGATGCAGCCATGATGATTTGCCGTAACACTGCACTAGCCGACGCATTTGCTACCACCTTTGGAAATCTGATTCAAAGCCCTGAAGATGTACAACGGGTAACGCAACAAACAGATCAGTTTCCTGAGATTCTTTCGGCGGTGCTTATTTGCCGGGATAAGATTGGAATTCGCGGGCAATTTGAAATAAAACTGATAAAATAAGCACATAGAACATTAAATCACTGCTCTTTCCGGGCATTTACTATTTTTGCGACATTAAAGTGAGTTGATGTCATTTACGCTCTCTCGCTAATAAAGTAAACGATGACGATAAAAAACGATATACGAAAAGAACTCGAATCACGGGTATTGGTGTTGGATGGTGCGATGGGAACCATGATTCAGAAATACCGATTGACGGAAGAAGACTTCCGTGGAACTGTTTTTACCGATTTTCAGCACGACCTGAAAGGCAATAACGATTTGCTTTCGATCACCAAACCGGAAGTTATCCGGGCTATTCATGCCGAATTTTTGGAAGCAGGTGCCGATATTATCGAAACCAATACATTTAATGCAACCAGTATTTCACAGTCGGATTACCATACCGAAGCCTGGGTTTACCAGCTTAACCTGCAATCGGCTAGACTGGCAGTGGACATTGCCAGTGAATTCACTGCCCAAAATCCGGAAAAACCCCGTTTTGTAGCCGGCTCCATCGGACCAATGAACAAAACCTTATCGCTTTCTCCGGATGTAAATGATCCGGGATTCCGCTCTGTAAGTTTCGATGAAGTAAAAGCTTCGTATCGTGAACAACTGAAAGGCTTGCTCGATGGGGGAGTTGATCTGCTGCTGGTCGAAACCATTTTCGATACCTTAAATGCCAAAGCGGCCTTATTTGCCATCGAAGATGAACTGGAAGAACGCGGATTACACCTGCCCGTAATGGTTTCAGGAACAATTACCGATGCCAGCGGCCGAACGCTCTCCGGACAAACCGTCGAAGCATTCCTGACCTCAGTTTCGCATATCGACTTGTTGAGCATCGGACTAAACTGTTCTCTTGGAGCCCGCGATCTGCGCCCCTATCTGGAAGAACTTTCGAAAAAAGCACCTTTCTTCATCAGCGCATATCCCAATGCCGGGTTACCAAATCAGTTTGGCGAATACGACGAAACGCCTGAAGATATGGCGCATCAGGTGAACGATTTCCTTACGAACAAATTTGTAAATATTATTGGCGGTTGCTGTGGAACAACCCCCGGCCATATCCGCGAACTGGCTCGAATTGCAGCTCAGGCCGAACCGCACCTACGCAGAAAAAAAGATAAACATACCAAACTCAGCGGTCTGGAACCTGTAGTTTTTACCGCTGAAAACAACTTCGTAAATATTGGCGAACGTTGCAATGTCGCTGGATCTCGCAAATTTGCACGTTTGATCCGCGAAGAGAAATACGAAGAAGCATTGGCTATTGCCCGCAATCAGGTTGAAGACGGAGCTCAGGTAATCGACGTAAATATGGACGATGCCATGCTTGATGCAAAAAAAGAGATGGTCACCTTCCTGAACCTGCTAATGGCCGAACCGGATATCGCCCGTCTTCCCGTAATGATCGATTCTTCGAAATGGGAAGTGATTGAAGAAGGTCTGAAATGTTTACAGGGTAAAGCCATCGTGAACTCTATCAGTCTGAAGGAAGGCGAAGATATTTTCCGCGATCATGCACTTCGGCTAAAACGTTATGGTGCAGCAGTAGTAGTAATGGCTTTCGACGAAAAAGGTCAGGCCGATTCGTTA